>Ga0114934_10000096_pt1 | contig 48115 bp, 45 predicted proteins | sample 4SBtaG_2_FD_99695 | JGI IMG/M metagenome (GOLD analysis project Ga0114934, IMG submission 99695) | Deep subsurface microbial communities from Kolumbo volcano to uncover new lineages of life (NeLLi) - 4SBTROV10_white metaG | ecosystem: Environmental > Aquatic > Marine > Volcanic ...
AACGATTAACAAACTTGCTCGTAATATGCGCCGCGTATTTGATTATCTGAGAATGACTAAAAATTCTCAACCACCACGAATGAAATCCTCGTGTCAAGAAGTTTAGAACCGTTTCGCCGTGCACTAAACCCTTACTTACATTGAACGCTTTTCTTGAAGCAGCTAGACTAAATAAACCGTCTGCCAGTATTTGGCTGCGAAAACTTAGCTTAGTTGACAAAAATGATTTTTTGTCCATTGTTTCAAGAGTGCCTGATAGCGAAATGAGTGGCCCTGCCAAAACGTTTACCGTTAAAATGCTGGAAGAAAACAGAAAGAGACTACTATCCACTATTGTTGAATTCGAGTGATGAAAACTCTATATATTGCATGGCAAGATCCAAAAAGCCGCAGTTGGACGCCCGTAGGAAAGCTTACGCGTGAGGATGACGCCTATAGATTTGTATATACAAAAGGAGCCGAACAATTTTCTAACTTTCGTCCGTTTGGCCGAATGAACGATTTGCACACTGCCTACGTCTCAAATGAGCTTTTTCCATTATTTTCTAATCGGATTTTATCTAAATCTCGCCCGGAGTATCGCGAGTATCTTCAATGGCTGGGTCTGAATGAATCGAACTATGATGAATTGGACGAGCTAAGTCGAACGGGCGGTTTAAGGACTACCGACTCAGTTGAATTAATTCCCTGCCCAAATAAAACGCATGATGCGCGTTATGAAGTCTTCTTTTTCACTAGAGGACTGCGTCATTTTTTTCCGGATTACCAGAAAAGAGCGGAGAATTTAAGCTGTGGTGATCAGTTATTTTTAATTCAGGACGTTCAGAATAAATTCGATCCTAGCGCTTTATTATTGCGTACCAATGACCCTATGTCGCTAATTGGGTATGTTCCCAGATATTATTCCGGGGAATTTAGTTACTTACTTGGTGTGAATGAAGCGGACGCCGTGAAAGTTTCGGTCGTTCGATTAAATGAGAATGCGCCCATGCAATACCGAGTGCTCTGCAAACTGCAGTCGCCCTGGCCGTCTAATTTTATGCCCTGTTCAAACGACGAATTTAAAGTCCTCGCGTGAGGCTTATTTCTTTTTATTGCAATTGTTTGATGGAAAAAAAACAAGGATTATAGATGCTTCAAAAACTCGGCAGGTTTGCCCGTACAGCATCGGATATATAGGTCGGTTGCAGATGAGCATAGTGACGCTCGGTAATGCGAGTATCAGAGTGACCCAATACATTTGAAATCACGCTTAAAGAAACACCCTTCATTGCTAAAAGTGACCCATACGTATTTCTGAGATTATGAAAGGAACAAACTGGCTCTATATTCGCAAGTTCACATGCGACCTTAATTCTGCGCGATTGGTGCGATTTCCCCCAAGACTCACCGTCATCGCGGACAAACAGCGCTTGACTTGCTTTCTTTCCAGCGCTCAGCTCAACAAATAATAAAACCCCCGGATCAGTTAGAGGTACTCTACGAGGCTTGCCACCTTTAGCTATTGGAATTATCAGTACTGCAGCGTCTTGGTTAAAGTCGTGAACTCTTACCTTAATCAACTCGCCATACCTACAGCCGGTCAGCAACGCTGCCCTTACGAGTTGTTTAAAATCAGGGCGGCAAGCATCAATCAATCGTTCGCATTCGGCTATTGTTAGATAGCGTTCTTTGGGTATGTCGCACCCTCGAAATGGTTTGACCCGATCCCAGGCTATCTTTGAGGAACATTTACCCTGGTTCCATGCATAGTTGAGTGCAGCCTTTAATACCGTCAGGATGCGGTTTGCAGTAGCCTTACGTTTCCTTATAGCTATTGGATCTTTTAAGTCAATTTCGATGGATTTGCCCCGCCGGCGTATTGGTTCATCAGCCAAACTTCTATGCCACCGGGAAATTTGACTGGTTTTCAGTGAGGATACTAATTGCTTATCAAAATGGGGGATTATGTGAGCAAAGACTGACGCCTTTGTTTGTTCGTAGCTTTTTCCATTTACCCGGTGCCACTCCATATAATCATCAATGGCGTTTTCTACCGTGTAAATTTCGGTATTTACCCCAACGTCATTTTTGTTGCGCTCACCAAGAGCAAAGGCCCGGACTTTTTCTTGAGCCTGGAAATAGCTAAGAATGTGCTCACCATCCGGATCTTCAAAGTCATCAGGTTTGCAATTCTCAAGCTTCTTGACGATGTACTTGGGTTGCTGGCTTGCATGCATTTCATCAGTCGCAATCCGAATAAACCAGCTTGATGACTTTTTCCCTTTACTGTATCCAAGAGCGAGCTTTTCGCCGATTGTCGCCCAATAAAGACTGGATCTTACTTTCAACCGATTTCTACTGGATCTGCTTTCTAGAGATACACTTCGAGATGCTCTCGCCATATTTTTTATCCTTCAACGCCTAATCTAATTACATTTTTAAGGAATATTCTAGTTATATTCCTGTATATTTCTGTATTATATAAAGCGGTATGGATAAATACAATATTACACAAATATGTACTAAGTATTTGTTTAAAAGCGTAATGTTAAATATTTATTATTTGTCTGTTTATCTGTTTCTCGCCCTTTCACGGCGGTAACAGGGGTTCGAACCCCCTTGGGGACGCCATATTTATCAAAGGGTTAGCAATTTATTGCTGACCCTTTTTTATTTTTTTAGGAAATATTTAGGAAAATTTCTGGCCGTGGGACTTAAACAGCCATAAATCAGATCGGCGGATAGCTAAGGGATTGGGTGTTGGTAATAAAACAGTCGCAGCCCAAAGGAAGGAACTAGAAACAACTGAGGAAATTCCTCAGTTAGAAAAAACCCAAGGCGCAGACGGTAAAGAAAGACCCCGCAAGAAGCAAACCCTAATATCAGAATATACGCCGCCCGAAGAAAAGCCAAGTACGGCTCAAGCCGCTAAGGATGCAAAGGGTTTGAATCCGGTCAATGGTGATGAATATTCTGCTGATTACAAAAAAAGAAAATGTAATGGGCAAGCAATGCAGGTGAATGTTGAGATGAGCGGCCGAACCGAAACGCTCGATGAGTGTAAATGCGCCGGTTTGCGCCTCGGTGCGTTTCAATCCGGCTTGTTTAATCAGAAAAGTTGAAAGGGCGCGGTGAATCACCTGTCATACCGGCAAGAGCAGGTGCGGATGGCTGGCGAACAGGAAGCGCAGTGGGATTGAAAATGAAAGCACCCATGGGCGCACGGGCACTTTTGGGATGACGTGTTCCACCAGGTGAGCCGCCGTTTGCGCCATACGCCGCGCCCCACAACCCACATCAACACTCACGCGAACTTCAGGGGATAGTTTCGAAGTCATCTTGTGCTGCTCCTGTAAACCCATCTAGAAAATCATCCAGATGTCTCGTCTACAGTCAGAGCCACGGTTCTAGGAACTGGCACCATTCCGGTAGACACCCTGGATGATGCAGGTGACGGAGGCGGCATTTCGTAGTCGAGTAAGACCTGATTGAACAGACCCCAGGAGCCACACCTCCGTCAAGCCCAGGCCATCTCGATCTCCGTATTTTGTCACCCACAAATTTTAGAAAATAAGACCTGTTTTGATACAGCCTTGTGGATATGTGGGCATCATCCCTGATGCCCACATATCCACAAGCCCTATAAGTTTTTTATTTCCTTAAATTTCGATGGTAGATCCCTTTCACTTAAAAACAGGTTAGTCGATGCATGGAATGCATGCCTACTAAGCTATTTCTTAACTTTCAATAATTCCTTGGCTAGATCGATGGCTTGGCTGGCGGGATTTTGTGTCGGTTTGCCGAAATTCAGATGATCCGGGGAGAAATTATCGATGAGTACGGCGAACTCGGTGCTGTCGGGTTGCTTGAGTTCCAGCACATCGGCACGGGCATCGTAAAAAGCGGCCAGGCGTAGCGAGTAACGGTGTAAATTAGAAAAGATTCCGATAAAGTAAATGATAAAGCCAACCACGCCAATACGAGTCAGTGTTGAGGAGATAAAGGTGTTGTCATCCATTCTGGTTTGTAGATTTAGCCAAATGGATTCTGTATTGGATGTGTCTTTGTTTTCGGAATCATCTGATTTTGAATTATTTTTAGCGGCGTCGACGGTTTTCTCAAGCTTTTTTTGTTCCTTGTTAAGGCGATCAATTTCTGCTGAAACCGTTTCAACATCGGTCAGAAAAACGCGTAAATCAATGTTTTCAGCACGATCAATATCTTCCAACGCCTTTTTGTAATTCTTCAAGGTTTCCGCCTTCATGATATTTGTGGCATCCGGCACTTCTATTTTTAGGATAGTACCTCCTGAACCCACGGCCCAGCCGGTCGTGGCATTGAGGAAGGTGACAGACAAAAGAGTATTCTCGGTGCCGCTCGCTGGTCTGCTGCGTCCAGCTTTTGCCGCCGTCGCGGGTGCTGAGGATAGTACCTCGCTCACCCACGGCCCAGCCGGTCGTGGCATTGAGGAAGGAGACAGACCAAAGATCTTTATCGGTGCCGCTGGTTTTTCCAACTGGATTGGGTAAAATCCAGTTGTGCCTTCAATGCGCCTTGTTTAACAAAAAGTTTTTGTGTGCGACTGATAATCTGATCCTGCTGACTGAGCCAAATCGGTAATTGATAAAATAAGTAACCACCAATTAATAATGCTGAAAGAATCAGCCCCAGGTATAGATAAGACGTTTTTTTCAGATGAGTCGCGCGTGAACGCAATGCTTCTACCAATGGATGCGGTTCTGATAAATTTATAGTATCGGTGCTTGCCGGTATAGTCGCTTCACTCATGATGTTTTCTTTGAATTATGCATGGGTCGGAAATTCCCTTTTGGCGTTTCCCAAAGTATTCACTTTTGAAATTATTTAAAATTCAGCGGTCATTAGGAAAGTCTGGCTTAGCTGGCGCTAATTAAAACACAAAACGTAGAAAAACGAGATAAATAGGACAGATTGATTCCCTTAGAAAGGGTTACCGGTGTAGCCTTACCCTAATATTCAATACCAGTAATACAATAGCCAACCCACCCATTCGGCGTTACTACTTCCACTTCATCATCAAGTTGGCGTTTCATCAGTGAATAAGGAGAATAAACGCCCTTTTTGATCAATTGGAAATGTATGGAAGGACCTGTAAGTTATCAAATTGACTTCCACTTTGCTGTGTCAGTTTAATAACGGACAGTCGCTTTTAATGGCTGTCACTAGGGGAAAGTAACCCTGAACTGTCACTCGGGAAGAAGGAATTTAGCGTTATTTCGATCCCGGTTATTCCTCCAAATATTAAATAATTACTTGTTTAAACGCCAGTATTTATTTAAATTCTCTAAAGTCAATTGTGTCCTCATTTGTTCTTGATAATATTCTTTGATTTCTTTATTCAAACCACTATAAAAAGACCAACTATTTTCCCATCCTCTTATTTCAATTGTTTTTGCGACATCATTTTTTTCAAACGTTAGTTCGCCAATATCAATAATTATTACTTTTCCGAATTTATCTACTCCGTTATTTGCTGTTAGATTAAAAATATTTTCAGAAAATCCATATTTCCAACATTCAAAAATCAAGTCAATAAACTTATCTACCCAAATCTTTGATGTATTAATATCTTCATTCAAATAACCCCCCAAGACATTAACGTAATCTTGCTCGATCTCATTTCTTCGAAAAATGGGATTACCTAATAACTCCAAATTAATTTTTACTTTTTGAATATTTTCAATCGAATATTTTCTACCTTGGATTGCTTTCGTCAATTCACTTTTTAATTTAAACGGTCTTAGCCATAAATTTGGGGACCAATATAATAATTTACAACACATATGGAATACTGAAGTGGGTCTTTTAATTACTTTGTCTCCATATGAATAGACATCAAATTGTAAACCTTGCCCAATTTTTTCCATCAATAACTGATATTTAATTTAATACAATCCACTGAAAACAAATAAAAATACCCTTGATCGCCCAAAACCGTAATCTGTACCCAATTATTCATTGGTGGTAACTGCTTCGCCCTTCTATGGGTGATCTGTCCCGGAAGTCGCCGTAAATACATCCTTGTAGGCTTGGATGCGGCTTCCCTGCCGCATACACTTCCTCCACAGATCCCCCATAGAGGGTTGTTTCGATAGGGGGGCAAGTAGTTACCATTGGTGTATTAAAAGGTCAACACGCACTTTCAGTCCTGTTGCGCAACCGCCAACAAAAACCATGTCATCAGCTAACTCACCCAGCTGATCAACCGCCAGCTCCAGTATGTCTACATTCGGATTCCTTTCTCTCATCACAGCGTACTTTAAACATACTGATCGAGTCGTTTTTTCAATTCCTTCTTCGCTATTTCACGATCTCTTGCACGATCGCCTCGGATTGCATCCACAAGACTTAATAATTCATATAACATCGAATCATTGCTCGCAGCAACCGGTAAAGATTTATATAAAGGCAAAAAGAATTCACCTCTCACCGGCCGATCCGGATCTGGCCAAATAGACGGCGGCTCATTATCAGTTACAAAATCCGCTTTGGTGTATATTATTGGATTGATTACCCTCTGCAACGTATCTTCAATCGGTAGCAAAAACTCAACAACACCCTACAGAACTATCGCAAAAGTCCACGAAATTTCCACGCCAGAGCCCACAGAAAAATCAATGCTGTCCAAAAAATCTCAACAACCTGACTTTTAACAAGGTATTCAAACCAGGTTGGAGTAATATTTCTAAGAGTCTTTTCTGTCGTGCCCGCGTATATCCGATCAACTATTCCATTGAAACCGATCTTGGCTCTTTCTCCATCGGGAACAATGTTGATTCGTGTCGGACTGACACCGTCTAGCTTAAGCCAATCGGCATCCCGCAAGATTATCGACCGGTTAATTTCGAGCAACTCACCCTTACCATCCAGCACCGTTGACGCAAATTTACCAGAACCGCGTGGATCTTCGCGACTAAAAGCCAGGCTAGCGACAATCAAATCAGAAACCTGCCATGGCGTTGGAGTATTGATATCGACGCGTATCGGTATGGCTTTTTGCCCCGAATGTTTACCGAAAAATCTTATTGTTTCTGGCGGCATGCCATCGGATGCCTTTAAATCCCGATGGATTTCTTGGCTATCGATACCGCCCAACGACAACTTTCCACCCACCACCGAGACTTTACCCGAGAGCGTCCCATCGCGAACGAACAAACTGATCCTGTTCGGTCTGAATTCCAACTCTACATTGGCACCTTTGGAAACCATTATTTTGTTGATGCGACCATTAAGATCGGTCAGCCGGAATTCATTCGCCAACCGATCACCCATGCCGGAAATACCGATCTCGGCTAACCCCTGAGCAACAATTCTGGAACCAGAAAGATCGTCCACTGCATTCCAAGCGCCGATGGCCTTCAACTGAACGCCATCAACCCGCATCATCAGCTTCACCGGATTGGCTGGCTTATTTAATGACCCGCTTAGTGCGATCGCACTCAAACAAAAAAGTAGTATAATGCTGGCAACATAGGCTCGATGGATTACCTTTGGCGGCGCTGCCTGGGCGGCACGCGCTGCGGTCTCAGCCCAATCCAAATGCTGATTTGCAATTTCTACGTCATTGTCGACTAATAAGGCACGTACCGCCTTATTCACCCGCTCGCTGCGAGCCTGTTCGAGCTGCCTTCTCGATCCACAGTCACGATTCATCTCACTGTCCGGATTTTATTTTCCATCGCCCTGTTCGCCATCCACTCCCTTTCGTTGGGCGCGCCGATACTTCCATACATAGCTCCGGGCCGATAGTTCCCGATAAAATTAATTCTAACGGCCTCGATTCGTAGGCAGGTGGCTTTATTTCAGACCACTCTGCCATCGCACCGCACTTGCCATCTGTCAAACTAGAATGCCTCCAATACGCTTCGACAAACAGTTCGGATCCGATAATTTTTACACGAATTTTCTCGCCAACGCCTACATCAATGGGGACAAAAATTTGCTCATCACGCCCCTGTGACTCGTAAAATCCGCTAAGCCCGATATCGTTTGCACGCAATTTTCTTTTTTTAACAACATCATCCAACTGCCAATAAAATGGATGCCCACGACGAATAATACCGTCGAGGCGGTAATAAGTTTTTTCGGCCATTCCGACGCCACGAATCGATATCGTCCGCCCCGGTAATGACGATCTGAGCACAACGCGCGAACCAGAATCAAAATCCAAATCACCCCGAGTCAAACCGACTAACGCCAGGTCACGTGGATTTTTTGATACCTTGGCGATATAGAACCCTTCGCACCGCACACCCTTTTCTCGCACGGTATACCCGGTCAAATTAGAATCAGCCTTCAATTTTCCATCGCAAGGCGGTATGGCCGCGGCTGAACCACAAACTAACCCTGCCAATAGCTGTAGAGTTAACTTCCAGTTTTTCATAATATTTTCCAAATTGTGACTAAATAAGTAATTCCAATACATTCAGAAATCCGCTCTCCAACCGCTCACCCAACGTAAAACGCCGATTGCGTGGAAACTTGTCAAGCTGAGGAACCAGCCAGCACAACAACTCGTGGCACGCCTGAACCGCCTGCGGTGTTTGGATTTTTGCCATAAAAAAATTCCGAAAACGGTCTGGGCTACGCGTAATTTAACCTTAAAAAGGGAAAAGAGTATAAAAGCAAAAAAGGGTTAGCGAATCCTGGCGACACGGAAGCCGAGATCGTAGTCGCGGCCGTCCGGCGCGCCCCTGTTGCGGTTAGCAGAACGCACCCCCTTCGGGTTGTAGTTCCACGACCCGCCCCGCAACGCACGACGACCGTCGCCCAACTCGCATTGTTTTGCTTCGGCGTCGTAAGGATCTTCATATAGCGAACAAGTCCATTCCAAGACATTGCCCAGAACATTGTACAAACCAAAACCGTTAGTTAACTTTCTATCCACCGGCATTGTGTAAACAAATTTATCGTTACAATTATGAATTGTCCATTCCGAAAATTTTCGTTTGGCTTCCTGATCAGCTACGTTAGCATAATCGCATGCTTTATCTGCATCGCTTCCCCAAAATCGCTCAGCAGAACTACCACCGCGCGCTGCGTATTCCCACTCCGCTTCGGTAGGTAACCGATAGATTTGGCTCGTCTCACGACTTAACCACTTAACATATGCTTGAGCATCGTTCCAGCTCACACAGGTCACCGGATGATTGGATCCCTGTTCAAACCCTGGACTACTCCAATTGCGCCCTTCTACGTATTTCCATTTCGAACCGTCCCATGTACGGCAACCATTCGATTTTTCTGCATCAGTAGAATAATTTTTCTGCTCGACGAAACGCCGAAATTCAGCCCGGGTCACTTCTTTCTGCCCCATCGCAAACGAACCCACACGTACACTGCGAGGCGGCTTTTCATCGCTATCCGCCTCCGCACTATCGCTACCCATTGTGAAGGTTCCACCCGACAACAAAACCATCGTCGGCCCTTCCGAACCGTCTTTGAACTTATCGCGACAAACCTTTTTGTGAGTCCAGCTATCCCAGCAACTGGATGGTTTTTTGACTTCAACCGCTGCACTGCAATCGGGCAAAGACCACCGCGCATTCGATCTTGCAAAACGACGTATCTTGTCGATATCCAGCGCATAGGCCGTAGGAGGTGCATCCTCGATAACCATACCGATGATACCCTGTTTGCCAATCAACGGTGCGCCCGAAACGCCCGCCTCTATGGTAGGCGCAATAAACTCGATCAGATCTTTGGTATCCGGTTCATTTACGGTCAACTGGCCCGCATATTTATCCAGAGGAACCCCCCATTTACGGTCTTGCCCGATCCACCAAACCGGATCACTGCGCTTAAAACGGGTACAAACTGACTGCGGGTCAAAACTAAATGATTTTGTCTTGATTACGCGCAACAAAGCCATATCCAAACCATCGCGCGCAACTACCTCGGCGCTAAGCGACTCAAATTTTTCATGATGGAAATAAACCTTGATTTCAGCCGATTGACCCGGAGAAGGATGCACCCCATCGATTACGTGCTTGGGCGTAATAATAAATATTGAATCATTCTGTACACCCACGACAAAGCCAAAACCATCGCCCTCGCCGACCACGCGTACTGTGATTGACTTATACAGCTTTGCAATACGGTCACCTTCCGAATCCGCCAGAACAGGCTGAATCAATACACTCACGATGAAAAGTAATCGGAACAAATACCCCAATACGCGATATTGCATACTCATACAATCCCTTAAGTCACACAAATGGTTTAGCTGGAAGCTCTAAATAGCCGCACCGGTTCCCCATTCAGTATCAACACAAATCATTATTCATCAATACCGGGGTAATTTAGTTTTGTGGTTTATTTTGACTCAACGCAGGACCAACAACAAGTATTTGCGATTGACACGATCTTAATTCTTCATGGGAACTCATCCGTGAGATGGAAATATCAAATTAAGAACACCTGACCTCAATGTCTTTGGTTCCTCTCCCTCCAGTCGCTCAAAACCAGATTAATCATCTCCCGACAACCGATAAAATCATGAATCCCAACACACATCAACGACCTGTTGTTACGTTCTATGCTAAAAAAAGGAAAAACAGGGCAAAATAACCGAAATATCCTACTGAACCAACATCTCGAAGCTTTTCCCGAATGGCTGAGTAAATAAATATACAACCTACAAACCCTCCTCCACAAACGCTCGAATCCCCGCAATTCCCTGCCCTCCATGCGCCTGGGCACACTCTAAATCGTTAATTTGTAAACCACCCAAAGCAAATACAGGGACATTGCTATTCTCAACCCAGGATTCAAATTGATCCCAGCCAATAGATTTCACACCAGGATGAGATCGAGTCGCTTTAACTGGCGAGAGAACTGCGAAATCCAGTTCCATATTGCACGCATGCTGTAACTCTTTTTGATTGTGACAAGATGCGGCCACCCAGAAATCACGATCCAGAGGACGATCATCCAGTTGCATTAAGCGTTCACTGGACAAATGCACACCGCTGGCTCCGAGTTGCCGGGCTAATTGGGGTTCGCAATTTAGAAGCAGAGTCGTACCGTTGCTATGTGCGACTTTGCACAATTGATCAGCAAGATCGATATATTGGGATTGAGCTAAATATTTTGCCCTTAATTGAACAATGCAGTCATCCCGGTTCAGTAAGCTCAAACAACGTTGCAGTAAAACGTCAACCCTAGCGTCTGCATCCTCTACGATGGCGTAGAATTTCGGAAGCCTCGCAGCGCTAATGATAGACAAATTGGCGGGAGGAAATTCATAGTTCGGCAAGTCTTGCTGAGTTACCCAGGCGATTTCCTGACCCTCATGACCCGATGCAGTACCCTCAAACGAATCTACACACCAAACCTGTAACAACACATCGAATGTCTCATACTGATGGTGAATCCTGATCAAAGGATGCGCTTGTGTCACGACAATATTCAGCTCTTCCCCAAGCTCTCTACACAAAGCGGTGAAAACGTCCTCTCCTGCCTCCAGTTTTCCACCTGGAAATTCCCAAAGGCCACTTAGATGAGAAGATCCTTTTCTTTTTGATATAAGTACCCTACCATCGGCGCCCCGAATAACCCCCACCGCGACCGATAAAGCTTTCCTTTCGGCAGGATTCACACAAATTCAGGTTCAGGTGCGATAATCGGCATTAATGCGGACATAATCATATGAAAAATCGCAGCTTAGAAATGTTTGGCTGGCACTTCCACGTCCCAATAAAACCCGTATTGTAATATCATCACGATCCATCACCCTCTGCGCTTTTTCTTCACAATATTCTGGAGCCACGCCACCATTACATACCAATAGGACGTCACCCAACCATAGGACCACACGATCAATATCGAAAGACTTAAGCCCCGATCGACCGATAGCAGCCAAGATGCGTCCCCAGTTGGGATCGCTGGCAAATACCGCCGTTTTAACCAATGGCGAAGAGGCGATGGTTTGCGCAACCGTCAATGCTTCTTTTTCGGATAATGCCTGTTGCACAACAATTCTCAACAGTTTAGTCGCACCTTCTCCATCACGGATAATCAGTTCTGCAAGCTCTGCACAAACTTCCTGAAGCATTTTTCTAAAAAACTCAAAACCTTGACTATTCACTGTTATCGGACGGTTTCCAGCAGCGCCCGTCGCCATTAACACACAGGCATCGTTGGTCGATGTATCCCCATCCACACTAATACGGTTAAAAGATTGCTCGACAGCGGAAGGTAGACAGTGAGACAAAGTCTCTTGCTCCACATTTGCATTTGTACCGATAAAAGACAACATGGTGGCCATATCAGGATGAATCATGCCGGAACCTTTGGCAATGCCGTTAATAACAACGCGCCGACCCTCTATTTCGAATTCACGGGTACTGCCCTTAGGACGGGTATCGGTCGTCATTATGGCATTCGCGGCATTTTCCCATGTCCCATCCGACAATCCCTGTACGGCGACGGGTATGGCTTTTTCTAGTTTATTTAGCGGTAACGATTCGCCAATTACGCCTGTAGAAAAGGGTAGAACGCGACAGGCATCCCCCCCTGCTACCGATGAAGATAGCATTTCGCACGTACTCTTAGTATCCAGCACACCCTGCTGACCGGTTCCTGCATTGGCATTGCCGGAATTAACCAGTAACCATCCAGGCGAATTTTTTAGATTTTCTCGTGCCAGCTTCACGGGAGCCGCACAAAATGCGTTGTTGGTAAATACGGCTGCACAAGCTGAATTTGCTGCCATTTCAACAACCAGCACATCATCCCGTTCGGTTTGCTTAATACCTGCATTGGCGGTTCCCAAACGAATTCCCGATACCTCAGGCATTTCCGGGAAACAATACTCTCCTACTGCCATATCTGCTTTAATTAACCTTGGATCAGTCCAATTTCCCGTGGCATTGCTTGTATTTTTTCCCGGATCCACAGGGGCAGGGCTGGTTTCGACCGACTTTCTTAGCGCTACGCTTGAATGGTTTTTTCTGCTCGGGCTGCTGATGCTGATCCTGTTCAACATCAGAGTCACTCAGCGCACTGGTCGCTTCAGCGTGTTCATAATGCATTTGTTGTTCCGGTGGCTGCGATTCATCTTCAACCCTTAGGTCATCTTCGGTGCGCACCTGTACTCTCGATACAATGCCTGTCACTTCTTCCTTAATATCATCCAATAATGCGGTGAACATCTGGAACGCTTCTTTTTTATATTCCTGTTTAGGGTCTTTTTGAGCATAACCTCTTAGATGAATACCCTGCCTCAGATGATCCATCGCGGCCAGGTGTTCTTTCCATGAATTGTCCAACACCTGCAACATGACTGATTTTTCAAAATGCCGCAGCGCCTCTGATCCTGCTACTTTTTCTTTATCTGCATAATTCTTATTCAGTCCATCTATAATATATTTGCGCAGTGTTTCCTCATGTAAGGAGTCATCTTCATCCAATGCCCGCCGGATTGCTATCTTAAATCCCATTTCAGCATCCAGTGCGTCCTCCAGCCCGCTTATGTCCCATTGCTCCTCCATAGTTCGTGGTGGAATGCAGCGATCATAAATAATATTGACGACATCTTCCCGAATCGCAATGATGGTTTCCGATATATCTTCGGCTTCCATAAGTTCGTTGCGCTGTTCATAGACCACGCGCCGCTGGTCGTTTGCCACATTATCGAATTCCAGTAATTGTTTACGAATATCGAAATTCCTGCCTTCAACTTTGCGCTGAGCGTTTTCTATAGCTTTCGTTACCCAGGGATGTTCGATCGCCTCACCCTCATCCATACCCAGTTTTTGCATCAACCCTGCTACTTTTTCAGATGCAAATATACGCATTAAACTGTCTTCCAAGGACAAATAAAACCGTGTCGACCCAGGATCACCCTGACGGCCCGAACGACCCCTTAATTGATTATCAATTCGCCGCGACTCATGTCTTTCTGACCCAATAACATGCAAACCACCCGATTCAATTACTTTTTCGTGCCGCAATGTCCAGTCCTGACGAACCTTATCAATTTCACTGTGATTAGTAGCGTCGACTTCCCCCAATTCAGCTTCCAAATTACCGCCCAATACAATATCGGTTCCACGACCTGCCATATTGGTAGCAATCGTTATGGTCCCAGGGCGACCTGCCTGAGTAATAATATGAGCTTCCTTTTCATGCTGTTTTGCATTAAGAATCTGATGCTCTATCTTTTGCTGGGTCAGCAAGCTGGATAAATATTCAGAATTTTCGATGGACGTTGTACCCACCAGGACAGGTTGCTTACGCTTTATGCAATCTCTGATATCTTCGCAAATAGCTGCATATTTTTCCTTGGTCGTTAAATACACCAAGTCACCCATATCATCACGAACCATGGGCTTATGGGTCGGAATTACAACCACTTCCAAACCATAAATCTGTTGAAATTCGAATGCTTCTGTATCCGCAGTCCCTGTCATTCCTGCAAGCTTATTATACAAGCGAAAATAATTTTGAAAGGTTATTGAGGCGAGTGTCTGATTTTCACTCTGAATGGGAACCTGCTCTTTCGCTTCTACAGCCTGGTGTAAGCCCTCTGACCAACGTCTACCGGGCATAACTCGTCCGGTAAATTCATCAACAATGATAACTTCTTTATTTTTTACAATGTAATCGACGTCTTTTTGAAACAACACGTGAGCCCGCAGGGAAGCGTTCGTATAATGCATCAAAAGAATGTTCGCGGAAGAGTATAAACTCTCATTTTCCGCCATTAATTTGTGCTCAACCATCAGCCGTTCAACAGTCTCATGACCTTCTTCTGTCAAATAGACCTGACGGGCTTTTTCATCCACCGTATAATCCCCAGGATTTTCTTCGGTTTCCTGTTTGGACAATAATGGAACAATTGCGTTGAGACTCTTATACAGTTCTGTTTGATCATCAGTCGGCCCGGAAATAATCAGCGGTGTACGCGCTTCATCGATCAAAATTGAGTCCACTTCGTCGACGATTGCATAGTTCAAATTACGCTGTACTTTTTGCTCAACACTGAACGCCATGTTGTCTCGAAGATAATCGAAACCGAACTCGTTGTTTGTACCGTATGTAATATCTGCCGAATACGCTTTCCTGCGCTCATCCGGAACCATATCGCTTACAATCACGCCTACACTCAATCCTAAGGCGTTGTAAAGTTTACCCATCCAGGCTGCATCACGCGCTGCCAAATAGTCATTCACTGTGACAACATGAACTCCTTGTCCGGACAAAGCATTTAAATAAACCGACAGCGTCCCCACCAGAGTCTTTCCTTCTCCGGTTTTCATTTCGGCAATCTTACCGTCATTCAATATCATGGCACCGATCAATTGAACATCGAAATGGCGCATGTTCAAGACCCTCGTTGAAGCTTCACGAACAGTGGCAAAAGCCTCCGGTAATATCTCCGTTATGGTTTCACCCTGCTCAAGCCTATGACGAAATTCAGTCGTTTTGGTACGCAACTGATCGTCGCTCAATAATTTTATTTCCGAATCCAGAGCGTTAATTTTTTTAACGGCTTTTCGTTTCTTTTTCACCAGCCGATCATTACGACTACCGAATAAAAATTTTATGATTTTAGCTAACATCAAGTTTAATTCCGATTCTCAACACAACGCCTGCCTCAAATAATGAAGGTTACGAAACACCGTTATGGTTATTTATTGGAAAATTCCAGATCGATAAAGACATGCTCTTGTCGAGTCCCGATATTCTATTATTTTTGACATCTGAACTGGGAGGTTGCACGAGAAAAGATAGGCATATAGAAACGCCCATTGTATGAGAAATTAAGAAATTCGGCTAGCCAGACGGAAACAAGTACCCAAATTAAATATAAGGGAGTTCGCTCTTGTTGAAGATTGACAAGGAAAAGTATTGTAGAAAACTTCAGTCTCTCGAAGCAATTTCCTGATTTTGATTGCGCCTTATGAATTTCATTGGATTGATTTTCTTATTATCCAACAGTACCTCAAAATGGACATGTGTCCCGGTGGAGTGTCCGGTAGATCCCATGTGAGCAACCGTATCGCCTTTATTCACCATATCCCCGGCAGAAACAACCAGATCCGTGTTATGAGCATAACGAGTCACATAACCGTCACCATGATCTATTGCCACCGAATTGCCATAACCTCCATCGCGGCCAGCCCAAACCACTAAACCCGATGCCACTGCCACCACATCCGCTCCTTTTTTCCCTGCAAAATCAACACCGCTATGGAACGAGCGTTTTCCGGAAAAAGGGTCAGTTCGCCACCCATAGGTGGATGTCAACCAACCTTTTCTTACCGGTTGTCCTGCCGGAAGCGTCTTTTCTTCTAACTCTTTATTGGTAAGCAAATCATTGAGCGTGTTGAGTTGCAATGCCTTTTTTTCAATTTCAGTCGAAAATGAGGCAATTTGCTGTAAAACCTCTTCGTAAGTTTGTGCCTGGGAATCCACCTCGGCATCAACACCGCCCATCGCCGGGCTTGCCGAGAAATCGAATTCGCCTTTTCCTATATCCAATTTTTCTACTACTCGGCGACCAATCACATTTAAACGTAATAGCTGTGACTGTAATTGTCCGAGCTTCAACGCCAATGCATTCAATCGCGATTCGGAATCAGGCTCAATAGTTGCCAAAGAAGGCACAGTAACAACCGGTTGAAAATCTGTGTGTGAAATTTGGCGTTCCAAATAAGAACCATAACGTGCCCCTAAATAGAATACACCTAAAGAAATAGACACGAGCATAAGAAACGAAATGAGTATGCTTTTTCGTAAGCACACCACCCAAGTCCTACCACCTCGCGGCTGAATAAAAAAAACTTGCATATCACTATTAACCAAGTAAGCTTTGAAAGTCGACCCTGAATACTCCAGAATCCCATGCTAGCAAAACCAATTCTAGTCCATAATTTGATTAGCAGGGGTGAGGCAATTCCCACTTTTGTAAAAAATAAAATTTCCGAACAACAAAATATTCTCAATCAGCTAAAAAGTATCCTTCCTTCTTCATTGGCCAAGCAAGTCATTGGTTGCTGCTGCAAACAGCGAAATCTAATCCTTTTTACAAATTCTTCTGCCTGGGCCTCCCAACTTCGCTTCTATCGCCAGCAAATACTAGAGTCGGTAAAGCCACCTTCTAAGCTCCGATTTGATGAAGCGCGTATTCGCGTTTTACCGCCTAAACTTATAGAAACCCATAAAAAATCGCCTCGCATTCCCAATCACGAAACGATAAATACCCTGCGAGAAAGCGCCGAACACGCTGCACACTTCGAAATTCAACAAGCGCTTCTACGTTTAGCCCACACTCTCACCATTCAGAGCAATTCCTGAATGGCGGATTATGATACCACTATCTGAGCATTTTTTGTAACTGACGGTAATACAGACCTTTCCGGCGTCAACCCGCCATTTGAACCGGCCGCATATAGGAAATCGGCGCTTCACTTTCATCGTTGAAGGTCACTGATTCCCAAGCATCTTCATTTTTTAATAACTCCCTTAATAACTGATTATTCAAAGAATGACCAGATTTATAACCTGTGAACGAGCCGATCAAACTATGTCCGAGTAGATACAAATCACCAATTGCATCCAAGATTTTGTGTTTAACGAATTCGTCAACATATCGCAGACCATCCTCATTCACAACACGATAGTCATCTACAACAATCGCGTTGTCCAGACTACCGCCAAGCACTAAGTTCCTCTTACGCAACGCCTCAATATCTTTCATAAATCCGAAGGTTCTCGCCCGACTGACCTCCTTTACAAATGAGGTCGAAGAAAAATCGATACTTGCAGTCTTCGATTCATCATTAAAGGCTGGATGCGGAAAATCTATCGTAAATGTCACCTTAAAACCACCGAATGGTTCAAAGCAGGCCCACTTGTCACCGTCTTCCACCATTATCTTGCGTTTTATTCGAATAAACCGTTTAGGCTCATTCTGTTCTTTAACTCCAGCGGACTGCAATAAAAACACGAACGGACCCGCGCTACCGTCCATAATCGGTACTTCCGGTGCACTGACATCGACAATAGCATTGTCAATGCCTAAACCAGCCAACGCCGACAGTAAATGTTCTACAGTTGAGATTTTAACATCACCGCTCACGAGTGTAGTGGAAAGCAGTGTTTCACCTACATTCTCGGGCCTGGCATCAATAGTAACCGCCTCTTCAAGATCCGAACGTCTAAATTTTATCCCGCTCCCGGGCGCAGCCGGCCTTAATGTTAAATAGACCTTCTCTCCGGTATGCAGGCCAACGCCCGTCGCTCTTATTACATTTTTCAGCGTTCTTTGCCTTATCATAATCTGTCCTGTTTCAAATGATTATTGCATCGCAGCAAAATCCGCACGGATATTAACACAACACATTCCGATACGCACAATTTTCCCTAACAATCCCAACCATAAATTCGCGAAATATTGAGAACCTTTTCCGTAAAAATAAATATCAATTCCATAACGATCTACCGGTATTTGTAATGAATACCGGTTATTAATACGCTGACCTAACCATCCATACAGAATGCATCCAAAAAACCATACTCCGTAGCCATACTTTTCCAGATAAATTGGCTCAATCTGCCTGACGACGTAAAAACGCGGGAATATCCAAATAATCCAGATTCATATCTGCTTTGGCATCAACAGCCGGATTTACTCTTGCCTCGACACGTTTGCGCCGGATAACAGTTGGCTTGTCCAATTGATCATAATCCACTTCGCCGTGTTTATTTTTTTGCACCAGTCGAATCCCTGCCTCCTGCTTAGAAAATTCACTGACCAATCCTGTTGCAACCACAGTTACCCTGATTTCATCCTGTAAGTCAGGATCGATTACTGTGCCGACAACGACAATCGCATCTTCGGAGGCAAATTCCTTTACAGCGTTACCGACTTCATTGAATTCACCAATAGCCAGATCCAGTCCGCCGGTTATATTTACCAAAATGCCACGCGCACCCTGTAAATTAATATCGTCCAACAATTCACTGGCGATTGCTTTCTCTGCAGCTTCTCTTGCTCTATTTTCTCCGGTCGCTACACCAGTACCCATCATCGCCATGCCCATTTCTGACATCACCGTTCGAACATCAGCAAAATCCACGTTAATTAATCCAGGCCGGGTAATTAATTCTGCGATACCCTGTACGGCACCAAGCAAGATATCATTCGCTTTGTTAAATGCATTCAACAATGAAACATCACGCCCCAATACTGGCAACAATTTTTCGTTGGGAATGGTGATTAGTGAATCGACATATTGAGTCAATTCCTCTATGCCCTTATCCGCAATTGCACGGCGCTTATTACCTTCGAAGGAAAACGGTCGGGTCACAACAGCCACGGTTAGTATTCCCAGTTCCCGTGCAATCGCTGCGATTACTGGTGCCGCTCCAGTTCCGGTTCCACCACCCATCCCCGCAGTCAGAAACACCATATCAGCACCTTCGATCACTTCCTGAATTCTTTCCCGATCATCCAAAGCTGCCTGTCTACCAATTTCTGGATCGGCTCCAGCACCCAAACCCTTGGTTAAATCATTACCCAGCTGTATAACTGTTCGGCTGGAAATATTTTTTAAAGCCTGCGCATCGGTATTCGCGCAAATAAAATCCACACCTTCAATACTACTTTCGATCATGTTATTGACCGCGTTACCGCCACCTCCACCAACTCCAATAACTTTAATGACAGCGTTTTGCCCATATGCATCCATCAATTCAAATTTCATCGCTTATTCCTCCAATTACATCCAAAATAAAAATGTTGCTAAAAATTTCCTTGAAACCAACTCTTCATTTTTGCCCACAATCCATGACTCTCACCCCCAACAGCTTTACTTCTCTCCAACGAATCACGATTTTGTTGGGCAAACAAAAGTAGCCCGACACCTGTCGCGTAAATTGGATTTTTCACTACATCCGTAAGTCCGGATACATATTGCGGCAACCCTAAGCGCACAGGAATATGGAAGATTTCCTCTGCCAATTCGATGACTCCCTGTACTTTAGAACTACCACCAGTTAAAACGACCCCTGTAGCGATTAGATCTTCAAACCCACTACGACGAAGTTCTGCTTGAACCAAAACCATGAGTTCCTCGTATCGAGGTTCAACAATCTCAGCCAAATTCTGCCGTGAAATACTTCTCGCCGGCCTATCCCCAATACTTGGTACTTCAATTTGATCATCTAAACTTGCTAGTTGAGTAAGAGCACATGCGTGCTTTATTTTTATTTCTTCAGCATGTTGGGTAGGCGTCCTCAACGCCACCGCAATATCGTTTGTAACCTGATCACCGGCAATTGGAATAACTGCGGTGTGGCGTATAGCGCCCTCAGTGAAAACCGCAATATCCGTCGTGCCCCCCCCTATATCCACCAAACAAACACCGAGCTCTTTTTCGTCTTCGGTCAACACCGAAGTACAGGACGCAAGTTGTTCGAGGATAATATCGTCTACTTCAAGACCATAGCGTCGAATACACTTGATAATATTTTGCGCGGCGCTCACCGCCCCCGTGACCATGTGTACCCTTGCTTCCAATCGGATTCCCGACATTCCAATAGGTTCTTTTATCCCCTCCTGCCGATCAATAATAAATTCCTGCGGCAAGATATGAAGAATTTTTTGATCTGCCGGAATTGCAACTGCCCGCGCAGAATCTATCACCCTATCCACATCGTTCTGTACAACCTCCTTATCTTTAATCGCGACTATGCCGTGCGAATTCAAACTACTGATGTGACTGCCGGCAATACCTGCATAAACTGAAGTTATTCGACACCCTGCCATTAATTCTGCTTCCTCAATGGCGCGCTGAATCGATTGGACGGTGGATTCAAGATTGACCACAACACCTTTTTTCAAACCCTTTGAAGGATGTGAACCGATCCCAATGACCTCGATCTGACCTTCATCCGTTAATTCACCTACAATTGCAGCAACTTTTGAAGTCCCGATATCAAGGCCAACGATTAAATTCTGTTCTGTTTTCTTAGCCATTTTTTTATTCTCAGTTTCGCCGTCATATACTTCGTACTTGACGGTCGGGTTTATCGGCTGGTTGATTGACCCACACGCCCCATTCCAGCTCAGTCCCAGATTTCCACTGAACGGCATAGCCATTTGGATAACGTAAGTCCACACGCTCCATTGCCTCAATTTGTTGATTCCCTAGCAGAGGTAATGTTGTTAAAAATCGCTCAAATGCCAGCAAAGGTTGTTTGCGTCCCATTTGCACTAACAAACCATTTGAAAGTCGAATTGACCAGGATAATCGATCATTAACCTGTAATTTGGTAATAGTTATTCCAATATTATTCAAACGTCCCTGTAAGTGTTTTAATTTGTCCAGGAGAACAACCTCCTGCTCCTTTGGCCCCACAATAAGGGGTAAAGATGTAAACCTAGCTATCTGGTTCGGCCTGAATTTTTCGCCATTGATACTCAACAAATCATTCTCACCCCAACGAGCGTATGGAATCTGTTCCTTCACTGTAACTATGACAGTGTCAGGCCAGATCTTTTGAACCTGAACTCGATTCACCCAATCCAATTTCTCCACAGCATCACGAACCAGATCCACATCGAGCACTAAATAACCGACTTCTATTTTTGGCAATATTGCCTGTTCCATTTCTTCTTTTTCTACATGTTCAAGAACACCGATTACACGCACAAACCGAATATCCAGACGCTGATCCTGATTTGCGAAATAATACAAACCGGCCACAACTATAAACGCGACAAACAGTCCTGCAGTCACAAAGAATTGACCGGAAGTTTCCATTTCAGACACAATATTATTTTGCTTCATTCGCATGTCTTTAACTCGTAGTAATACTGGTTTCCAAAATTCGCCACACCAAAGCATCAAAAGATATTCCCGCAGCCTTTGCCGCCATTGGCACTAAACTATGGTCTGTCATACCGGGGACTGTATTCACTTCAATAAGCCAGGGGCTATCTTCTTCGTCAATAAGCAAATCAACACGCCCCCAACCCGTCACTCCAACAACCTCACACGCCCGATTCGCCAATTGCTGTAATTCTTCCTCGCGATCACTATCCAAACCCGCCGGACAATGGTACTGCGTACTATTCGAACAATATTTGGCTTCGTAATCGTAGAATGCATTAGGCGTCTCCAGGCGGATCAAGGGTAGATATTGATCCTTAAGGAATCCCACGGTATATTCACGACCCGCAATCCAGGCTTCCGCAAAAACTTCACAGTTATGCTCAGCCGCCGTTTTCCATGCCTGCGCCAGCTCATTGGAATTATTAACCTTACTGATTCCCATGCTGGAACCTTCCAGAGCAGGTTTTACAATAACCGGAAACCCAAGCTGACTTTCACAGCAAACCAGGTCAGATTCTGCTTTTAACACCATCCATGGCGGTGTCGGCAAACTTTCGCCAGCCCAGCAAAGTTTAGTTTTTACCTTGTCCATACTCAGTGCAGACCCCAATACACCGCTTCCGGTGTACGGTAACCCAATAGACTGTAATGCGCCTTGCATTTCACCGTCTTCCCCACCACGGCCATGAACAATATTAAATACACGATCAAATCCAGCATTTTGAAGAACTTCCAATGGATTCGCAGCCACTTCCAAACCCACTGCGTTAACACCCGCCCTAAGCAAAGCCGCCAATACTGCGCCACCGCTATTTATCGAAATATCCCGTTCCGCCGATGTACCACCCATAACCACAGCGACTTTGCCAAAGTCAGCTGCATCTTTGACTACAATTGGCGAACTCATCGACCATCCTTCGGAGTATGTTCGCCGACAATATGAACCTCCGTTATCAATTTCACACCTTTTTTTCTTTCGACTTCAGTCTGCACATACCTAATCAGCGATTCAATATCGTTTGCATTTGCAGCCCCACTATTGACAATAAAATTTGCATGCTTGTCTGATACTAAAGCACCACCAATGCTATAGCCTTTTAGGCCACAAGCCTCTATCAATCTGGCTGCATGATCGCCTGGCGGGTTTCTAAAAACCGAACCACAACTGGGTTTATTTAATGGTTGGGTATCTGCTCGTTGTGTCAAAAGCGCACGAATCTTTTCGCGAGTTTCCACCTTAGCGCCTCGCTTCAAATTTAATTTCGCACCCACAAACCATTCACCCTCAGGGCCAGACACACTACGATATGCAATTTTGTATTCATCGGGATTACGCAGATGACAACGGCCTGTTTTATCCAAGCTGTGAACAGAGTCAACCAACTGCCAGGTTTCACCACCAAATGCTCCAGCATTCATAGCCAGCGCACCCCCCATCGTACCCGGTATTCCACTCAGAAATTCACCGCCAGACAAACCGTTTTCACTACAGAATTTAGCCACCTGGGGACATTGAACGCCTGCTTCAACGTAGATCGAACCGGGGCTCTCCAAATGAATTTCAGACAAACGACCACGTAGATTAATTACAGTTCCTCTGATACCGCCGTCCCGCACCAACAGATTACTTCCCAGGCCCATCCAAAATATGGGCTCAGTGACCGGTAATTCACTTAGAAAGTTCTGCAGATCCTTTCTGTTCTCTGGGCGATAAAAGCGATCTGCAAGTCCACCTACGCGCCAGGACGTATATTTGGCCAGAGATTCGTTTAACAACAATCGATTCATGGTTTCACTAATACGGGCAATTGGTTTCTCCGCGGGTCTTATTTCTGTTTCAACGGCGACCATTACAATGTAGCTCGAGTAAATTGGGTACCTGACAAATCAGCAAGCTGGCCAGGTAGTTCGTTTGCGATTTGCCCTACACTACCGGCACCCTGGGTAATCAATAAGTCATCTGCGCCCACGATAGAGAATGCCACTTTGGCAAGATCTTTCAATTTGAGTACAAACACAGGATCGACTGCACCTCGAGTTCTGATTGCGCGACTTAATGCCCGTCCATCGGCACCAGCAATTGGTTTCTCACCAGCGGTATAGACTTCCAGTAAAATCAATACATCAACCGAGGATAAAACCTGCACAAAATCTTCAAACAGATCGCGAGTTCGAGTAAACCGATGCGGTTGAAAAATCAAAACCAGACGGCGGTTCGGCCAGGCAACCCGGGCCGCCTCCAGAGTCGCAGAAATTTCTTTCGGGTGATGACCATAGTCATCTACCATTAAGACGGAACCCTGCTTCATTTCGAGTTCTCCGAGAACCTGAAATCTGCGGCCAATACCTTTGAATTTCGATAAACTTTTTAGAATTGCAGAGTCAGGAATACCTAATTCGGTTGCTACCGATATTGCCGCAAGAGCATTCAACATGTTGTGCCGACCCGGCAAATTTAGATTTATCTGCAAATCCGTATAATCCCCGGAGCGATGAACTGTAAACTGGGTATTCATTCCGATTTGTTCAATATTATCTGCATAAACGTCTGCATCGGGTTCTGTTCCATAAGTGATTACAGGCTTTGATATTTTTTCCAGAATTTGCCGAACCCCCGGATCATCGATACAGACAACCGCCAAACCATAAAATGGCACATGGTGCAAAAACTCAATAAAAGCTTCTTTTAACGACTCATAACTCCCCTGGTAGGTATCCATATGGTCGTAATCAATATTGGTCACAATTGCAATTATCGGTTGCAAATATAAAAATGAGGCGTCACTCTCATCGGCTTCTGCGACCAGATAGGCACCTTTACCTAACTGCGCGTTGGTGCCTTCGCTATTCAGTCGACCTCCAATTACAAAAGTGGGATCCAGTCCCGCTTCTGCAAGTATGCTCGCGGCTAAACTTGTTGTTGTTGTTTTTCCATGGGTTCCTGCTACACCAATACCAAATCGAAATCTCATTAATTCCGCCAGCATTTCTGCACGAGGAATGACCGGCACTTTCTTTTCCCTGGCCGTATTCACTTCCACGTTGTCGTCGCTCACCGCACTGGATGTAACGACCACGTCGACTTTGTCTATATTTTCTTCTTTGTGGCCAATATAAATATCTGCTCCCAGGTTTGATAAACGTTTTGTCGACTCCCCCTCTTTCATATCCGAACCGGATACCTGATAACCTAAATTTATGAGTACTTCGGCAATACCACTCATGCCGGTTCCACCGATGCCTATAAAATGCACACGATGGATACGCTGCATTCCATGCTGACCCACGACACTTTCCGGTAACCTCATCATGTCGCAACCCGCAAACAGTAGTCACATACCGTTGCCGTCGCATGCGGTTTCGCCAGTTGTTTTGCTTTGACCCCCATTGTCAGAATTTTATTTACATCCGCTGACCATGTGCACAGGACTTCCGCCAAAGACTTTGGGTTCAATTCCGACTGAGGAATCAACACACCCGCATCACCATTGGTAACAAATTTTGCATTATGGGTTTGATGATCATCGATCGCATACGGGAACGGTATCAATATCCCTGGTAAACCTGCCGCAGCCAGCTCACTGACCGTCATTGCTCCCGCACGACAAATCACCATATCAGCCCACTTATAGGCAAAAGCCATATCTTTTACAAAAGCATCCACCCGCGCGTCTAATCCCAGCTTTTCATAAACACGGGTTACTTGATTTTGCATTTTTTCGCCCGTTTGGTGCCAGACATTTACGCGCCGCTGCAGTGTCCCAACTGCTTCCGGTACCATTTCATTGAGTATTTGAGCACCCTGACTTCCACCGACCACCAAAATATTAACCTGGTCTCCTTTAACAAGTTTGGTGTCATTAACCAGATCTGCGATCTGCTCTCGTAAAGGATTACCGGTGCAGATAGCACCAACGGACGGGTCAAAACTGCCCGGAAATGCTTCCAGAACCTGATTCGCAATTTTCGCTAGCCATCTGTTTGTGGTGCCGGGTATGGCATTTTGTTCATGAACCACCAAAGGGATTCTCGCGAGATAGGCAATTAAACCACCCGGACCAGAGACAAAACCGCCCATACCGAGCACGATATCCGGTTTTCTTCGAAATAGAATCCAACCCGACTGACAACAGGAAAGCACCAACCTCAGGGGTGCGAGCAGCCGCCCGACTAAATTTTTACCTCGAAAGCCACTCACCGATAACCAGTCGATCTCAAATCCAGCCGCTGGAACAACTTTCGATTCCAAACCTTTTCTGGTTCCCATCCAAGTAACTTGATTGCCTCGATCACGCAAACATTCGGCAACAGCCAATGCTGGAAAAACGTGTCCCCCGGTACCACCGGATAGGATCATGATTCGCTTAACCATTCACAATCCCGTTTCAACACCAGTGCCCCCTGAGCAACAGTTTCACTGTGGACTCTATGTAACATTGCCATTCCACAACACATAATTATCATGCTGCCTCCACCATAACTCATCAATGGTAAGGTCAACCCCTTGGTCGGTAACATACCCATGTTCACGCCCATATTTATGAACGCCTGAAGACCAAACCAAAGACCCAATCCGTAAGCAAGAAATGCCGGAAAACGCAAGCCTGCAGTTTCTGCACGTTTTCCAATTTCAAAAGCTTTCCAAATAACGACTGTGAACAAAACAATGACTACACAGACTCCAATTAAACCCAATTCTTCCCCGATAACCGCGAATAAAAAATCAGTGTGTCCTTCAGGTAAATAGAAAAGTTTCTGCAAGCCGCCTCCAAGACCCACACCTGTCCATTCACCTCGACCAAATGCAATCAATGCCTGAATCAGTTGAAAACCTGCTCCCTGGGATACAGACCAGGGATCTAAAAAACTCAATACTCGAACCGACCGATACCCAGAGAAATAAATAAGCATTCCTCCAATGACTGTCAGAGATATAACTAAGGTCGCAAACTGCCATAACCTTGCTCCACCTAAAAACATCATGGAAAGTGCAATCATTAAAATGACCACAGCCGCTCCAAAATCCGGTTCCAGCAAAAGCAATACACATGCAAACGCAAGCAGTGCAAGCGGTCGAACCATGCCATAAATAGAACCTCTCACAGTATCCACGTGCCGCGCTATGTAGCCCGCCATATATATAACAGAAATTAATTTTACGACTTCAGATACCTGTACCAAGGTCACGCCAATGTCTAACCATCGCGTACTACCATTTACCTTGACACCCAGTCCTGGAATAAATACAGCAACCAATAATGCCAGGCCAAGCAGGAACAACCACTGGCCCATTTTTTCCCAAACCGTTAATCGAATTACGCTCACCACAATTGCAGCCAGCAGCCCTATCAAGATATGAAAAAATTGGTTATAGGGATAATGAATAACACCGTTTTTATGTCCTTCACCCAAATGTAACGATGCAGAAGTAACCATAATAAACCCGATCAAAATGATGATGCCTGATGCGAGTAACAAAACTTTATCCAGACGCAAATTCAATCGGTCACAGACAATATCCCCCCTTAACTTAAAGAAATCAGTGCCCATGCGTCATTTCCTTTACAGCAGATTCAAATTCACGACCTCGTTCCTGGTAGTCAGAAAACTGATCCAGGCTTGCACAGGCCGGAGACAGCAACACCGTATCCCCCCTTTTTGCCAACTTTCCCGCTACACTTATGGCTTGTCGTAGATGAGAGGCACAAATCGTCTGAGTCTGTGTTTGCAGTATCTTATGCAATAATTCAGCATCTTTGCCAATTAATACCACCGCTCTTACTTTTTTCTTTACCGCTGCCTTCAGCGGCCTGAAATCTGCGTCCTTTGCATCACCACCCGCGATTAAAATGGCTTTTCCTTGCAATCCATTCAATGCGGCAACACATGCACCCACGTTGGTCGCTTTTGAGTCATTGATCCAGGTAACACCATCAATTTCCTCCACCCATTGCATTCGGTGAGGTAATCCTGAAAAATTTTTCAGGGCATCAACCATGACCTGTTCTGAAATTCCCAGACATTGCCCCATCGCTAAAGCAGCCAATGCATTTGCAACATTGTGTTGCCCTTTAATTCTCAGCGACCGAGTGTTTACAAGCGGTTTCGACGCGGACACAATCCACTCATCTTCAGCATCACAAATAATTCCGAAATCAACTGCCTGGTTACCTTTTAACCCAAAACTGACTACTTTATCGTGATTAGCTGCCATCGCCGCCACCAGAGCATCATCCTTATTGATCACAAAAGTGTCACATCCAGCAAATATTCTTTGTTTAGCCGCTGTATACTCGGACAAATCAGCGTAACGATCCATGTGGTCCTCGCTGATATTGAGGACGGTCGCAACTGAAGTGTTTAGGTTCGATGTACGCTCAAGCTGAAAGCTGGAAAGTTCCAATACATAAAGATCAACCAACTCGTCTTCACTAATCAAATCCAATGCTGGAGTTCCCAAATTCCCACCAACTTTTGTCACCCAACCTGCCTTTTTTGCCATGCACCCAAGTAGAGTTGTTACAGTACTCTTACCATTTGAACCTGTGATCCCGGCAATCGGCGCTTTTACAACACCAGAAAATAAATCGATATCACTCAACAACACCACTCCCGATTTCAACGCATCCTGAATAACCGGTAAATCGAGCCCAATCCCTGGGCTCACTACAAAATGGGTTGCCGCATTAAATGCCTGCCTGTCGTATTCACCTAGAAATATCGCCGCATCAGGATTTAGAGTTTCAAGTTCCGCAAGACCAGGTGGACATCTGCGATTGTCCACGACCGCAAATTCTATTCCGTAGCGCATTAGGAAACGAACCACCGAAAGCCCGGTTTTTCCTAGCCCAACGACCAATACACGAGCATCTTCTGGCATCAAATCAAAAGCCCGCCAGACCAGGGTTCTGGCCTGACTTGAAGAACGCTCGGGTGTCATAGGTTCACCTTAGCTTTAAAGTTGCCAGTCCGAACAACACCAGGATTACTGTTATAATCCAGAATCGAACAATTACACGCGGCTCCGGCCACCCCTTCAGTTCAAAATGATGATGAATAGGCGCCATCCGAAAAATTCTTTTCCCGGTAAGCTTGAATGAAATAACCTGCAACATCACAGATACCGTTTCCATTACGAAAACACCACCCATAATCATCAAAACAATTTCCTGTCGTACCAATATTGCCAGCGTACCCAGTGCACCACCCAGAGCAAGTGCGCCGACATCCCCCATAAAAACCTGTGCGGGATATGCGTTAAACCATAGAAACCCCAAACCAGCACCAACCAGTGCTCCACAAAACACCACCAGCTCACCCGCACCGGGAAGAGAAGGAATTGACAAGTATTCTGCAAAATTTGAATTCCCGGATGCGTAGGCAAAAATACCTAAGGCACCCCCGACCATGACGGTTGGCATAATAGCCAGGCCATCAAGGCCGTCTGTCAAATTCACTGCGTTGCTTGTACCAACAATCACTAAATAAGCCAACGCTACATACATCCATCCCAAGTCGATCATGACTTTTTTGAAAAATGGAACAATAAATTGGGTTTCTGCGGGAATCTCTGCGGTTTTGAATAGAAATATGCCAACGACCAAAGCAACAACCGATTGCCAGAAAAGCTTCGAACGTGCGGATATACCGTTGCTGTTGCCCTCGGTTATTTTTTTGTAATCATCAATAAAACCGATAATGCCAAATCCTAATGTGACAAAAAGCACAGACCAGATGTATCTATTTGTCATATCGGTCCACAATACCGTACTCACACAGATTGCGACCAATATCAACGTCCCACCCATAGTGGGTGTTCCCGCTTTTTCGTAGTGCGACTCAGGGCCCAGTTCGCGTACAGTCTGTCCTATATTGCGCTGACTTAACCGTCTTATCATATAAGGACCAACCAGCAATGAAATAAGTAAAGCGGTCAAAGTTCCCAGAATGGCCCGAAACGTAAGATACTGAAACACTCGAAAAGCGCTTTCGTATTCACTCAAAAAATCGAATATATAGAGCAACATAACTACACAGACCTTCCGTCGCAAAGCAAGTCCACTACGCGCTCCATTCGCTGACTACGCGAACCTTTTACCAGAACGATAGAATGTTCATGTAAATTTTTAGTGACAGCTTCTATCAAAGCTGATTGTTCGGCAAAATATTCACCTCCATTACCGAATGACTTAGCAGCAAAATCCGCATATAGCCCAGTTGAATAAAAACGTGTAATTCCTTTTTCGCGGGCATAACTCCCAACCTGTTCATGCAGAACTTTGCTGCGCTCGCCTAGTTCTGCGAATGAACCCATAACAATATACGTTTCGCCTTCAAGCTGTGACAAAACATCTATCGCAGCAAAAAATGAAGATGGGTTAGAGTTGTAGGAATCATTGATTAAACGGCATCCGTTCAGTCCTGCAACCGTTTGCATGCGCCCTTTAACAGGTTTCACCGCCTGCAAGCCTTCCTGAATTTGCTCTATATCAATATCCAGCGCTAACGCAACAGTAGCCGAAGCTAAGGCATTACTCACATTGTGCTGACCGGGCAAGTGCAATAGTATTCTCTGTTTCGTACCCCTATAATCAAGTTTAAATTCAGTCTCGAACCCCGATTTGGTTAAACGATAAACAACATCGCAACCTCGAACATCACATTCCTCACCGTAACCAAAAGTCATTACTTTCCGATCTGCCGCCATACGACGCCAAAGCCCCAAATACTGATCATCCCCATTTAATACAGCCGTACCGGAATCGCTTAAACTTTCGATTAATTCACCTTTGGCATTGGCAACTCCTTCAATACTTCCAAACCCTTCAAGATGTGCCGAACCTGCATTGGTAATAACCGCAACATCCGGTTTAGCCAAACTACTGACATAAGCAATTTCACCCGCATGATTAGCACCCATTTCTATCACGGCGTACTCATTTTCCTCCTGCAATCGAAACAATGTCAGCGGCACCCCCAGATCGTTATTCAGATTACCGTGGGTATACATAACGTTGTACTGAATCGCCAGAATTCCCGCGGTCATCTCTTTGACCGTGGTCTTTCCATTGCTGCCGGTGATTCCTACTACCGGTATGTCACACCGGGTACGCCATTCTTTAGCCAGTTGCCCCAAGGCAACACGCGTATCACCAACCAGTAAATGGGGTAATTCGGTCTCGATCTCTTTATCCACAATCGCGGCGACGGCACCCTTTTGTTTGGCATCACCAAGAAACTGATTCGCGTCATAATTCGGGCCTTGAATGGAAAAAAACAAGTCCCCTTCGTGTAACGTTCGGGTATCAATACTGACCGCGGAAAACAATACGTCCGTACCGCTCATGTGGCCATTCAGAATTCGATTCGATTCACTGAGAGACATCATCATTGGATGCTTATTCCCGCCAGTTCAGCCCTTTGCGCAACTGCGGATCCAACTATCAGGCGATCATCAAAAGGGTATTTTTTACCATTAATTTCCTGAGTATTTTCATGGCCTTTTCCCGCAATAACGACAAGATCGTTCACACCCGCCCGCTCGATTGCAGTACGAATCGCCTTATTACGATCACGCATTACCGTAATACCGGGATCCTGGCAGCCGCGCAGTATATCTCTGACAATGGCATCACCATCTTCAGTCCGGGGGTTATCGTCCGTAATAAACACGAAATCTGATTTTGTTTCAGCAATCCTTCCCATAATCGGCCGTTTACCTCGATCTCGATCACCGCCACATCCAAACACCAGCCATAGCGAACCCGAACAATGAATCCGCAAACCATCAAGAATGCTCTGCAATGCATGCGGGGTATGGGCATAATCAACAATAATAGTGGGTGTACTTCCCTCAACGGAAAAGCGTTCCAATCGTCCTGACACGGGCTTAACCGTCTCTAACACTTCAACTGCCTTAGTCAGTGGTATACCTAACTCCAGCATTACACCCAAAGCTGTCATCAAATTTTCGACATTGAAATCACAAAAAACAGGGGCCGATACAAGTACAGACTTATTTTCAAACTGAACCTGCAGTGCGACCCCCTTCTCATCATGGCGCAACGTAGAAAACTTTAACCTGGCAAACGGAGACTTATTGTCATCTCCTCTGGAAAATCCCAGAATTCGAACATTAGGTGGAACTGCGGAAAGAACCTGGTCGGCATGTTTATCGTCAAGATTGATGACCACAAATTCTAAACCCGGCGCTTCTAATAATTTCAATTTTGCGCCGATGTAAACGCGCATTGTTTTGTGGTAATCCAAATGGTCTCTGGTAATATTGGTAAAGGCCGCTCCCTTGAAAACAATCCCCCGTGTTCGCCCCTGATCCAGGCCATGAGACGACACTTCCATAGCCACAAATTCCGTATTCCGACTTCTGAACGAAGCCAGAATCCCGTTTATTACAAGAGAATCCGGGGTGGTATTCTGCAGTGCTTTTAACTGATCCGGAAAACCCCATCCTAAAGTTCCAATCACGCCACAAGAATGAGACTTTGATAACGCCTGAGCCAGCAAATGACTGGACGACGTTTTTCCATTGGTGCCGGTAATACCGATGACGGCAAGGTCTCTGGAAGGATGTTTGTAAAAGCGGCCAGCGACCAATTCCAACTTTTTACCTAATCTGGGAATTGCCAACAGAACACAGGCTTTGCGCTCAAAATCCAGGATATCGTCTGTGGTACCGGCTGGATCATAAGCTATCGCAACAGCATCTCTGGAAACCGCTTCAGATGCAAAGTTCAAACCATGATGCACACTGCCGTTTATAGCAATAAACAGACTCCCCGCAACTGTTTTCTTACTATCTAAAGTAATTCCAGTAACTTTAAGCGAAGGGATTGGCTCTATACAACCCAGCCCAGCAAGCAACTCATCAAGCTGACTACTTTGCGGTGAATTGTCTGGCCAGGAAATCATATCGCATCGTCCAGTTTCACCTGTACGAAGGGCATTGTCTGTTCCTCATCCGGGGGAATTCCCAATATTCGAAATGCAGCACTCATGACGCCAGAAAATACCGGTGCTGCAACAGCACCACCGTAATATTTACCGGCTCTTGGCTCATCGAACACAACCACTGTCACAATCCTTGGGTTACTCGCTGGTGCCATTCCTGCAAATAACGCTAAATAACTTTTTTGCAGATAACCACCTGGACCCACTTTTTTTACAGTGCCGGTTTTCCCAGCAACACGATAGCCGGGCACACTGGCCTTATAGGCTGTTCCCTCACGGCTAACAACATGTTCCAACATACTCCTCACGGTTCCGGCGGTTTCACTTGACATTACACGGGAAGCTAAGCTTTGCTCCTGATCACCGATTTTCAGCCTTACAGCAACCATCTCACCATCATTTGCCAATGCTGAATAGGCTCGCGCCAAGTGTAACGCTGACCCGGATAACCCATAACCGTAGGATAAGGTCGCCTGTTCAATCGGGTGCCACTTCTCGTGTGCCAACAATCGTCCGGTTGCTTCCCCCGGAAATCCAACTTTTATAGAATGTCCAAAACCCAAGCGATCATAACAACCCCAAAAGGACACCGGGGATAGCGACAATCCAATAATGCTGGCTCCAACGTTACTGGACTTCTGTAGAATATGCATCAGATCCAGAGCGCCGTAGTCTCGACTATCACGAACCAGATTTCTACCCACCGGCAATGTACCGGGGCTGGTATTAATAATAGTATTGGTATTATAAATTCCTTGCTCCAATGCGCAGGCAACAACAAATGGCTTCATTGTTGACCCGGGCTCGAATACATCAGTAATTGCTCGGTTTCTAAAACGTTCCCTGTTTAGGTTTTTTCTTGAATTCGGATTAAACGAAGGTTGATTAACCATCGCCAGAACATCACCATTTCGAGCATCCAGCATAACTAACGACGCGGCTTTAGCCTTATGCTTTTTATAAGCCGCTTTTAATTCCCGGTAGGCTAAAAATTGCAAGCGCTTATCAATTGTCAGTCTTAATTCCCGACCCGGAACACGAGACTCGATATTTTCTATATCCTCTACGACTTTACCCGAACCATCCAAAATAACTGCTTTTTTACCTGGCACCCCGGATAAGTCATTTTGATAAGCTAGCTCCATGCCTTCCTGACCCATGTCATCAATATTGGTGAACCCCACAAGGTGGGCACTCACTTCACCTGCGGGGTAATAACGCTTGTATTCACGCTTGGAAAAAACACCGTCTATTTTCAAATCTGCTACTTGAGCGGCCAAAGGTGGATTAGCTCTGCGCTTTAAATAAACAAATCTGCGACTTTGATTTCGTTCAATCACTCTATTCAATTGAGCCGTTGATTTATCCAATAATCTGGCCAATTTTTTAATCTGATCCGAATCAATTTTGAAAAACTTGGGATCCATCCAGATGGTGTCCACCGGGGTACTTATAGCCAATGGTTCACCATATCGATCAACAATAGGCCCACGCGTAGTCGATACCACTACTTCCCTGATATGACGCATATTAACTCTGGACTTTAGCTGCTCCACCTGAAAAACCTGCAGATGAACCGCTCGACCTAGCAACATAAACATCAAACCAATCAGCATAAGCAATAGAAACCGACGTCGACCGGCAAACTCTATTGTGTTAACTGATGATTCAAGCATTTTCGGTTCTTTCACTCACGTTATGGTTTGATATAAACGATCGAATTACGATCAGGAAGCATTAAATCCATTTTTTTACGAGCCGAACTTTCGATGCGAGCGTGCCCGGCATGTGTAGTCTGTTCAAGTTGCAGCTGCCCCCACTCAACGTCATACTGATCGAGAGTTTTCTCTAGCTTTCCAATCTCTACAAACAATTGTCTCGATTGAAACTTGGAGTACACGACTGCCAAAGCAGAAAAAATCACCAGCAACAAAAGTGTGAGAAAACCTTTGCTCACCCGACTCTCTCCGCCACACGTAAAATTGCACTCCGTGCCCGAACATTGTGCAACACCTCTTCCACCTGCGGTTGTTTTGCTTTTCCAACAGCAGACAACCTTGGACAATAGTCTGTTGCCATTACCGGGATTCCTTTCGGAAACTCTCCGCCGATTGCCTCTTTCCGGATAAACCTCTTGACGATACGATCTTCCAAAGAATGGAATGCAATCACCACCAGTCGACCCCCAGGTTTGAGTATGTTCACAGCTTGTAGCAGACCAGCCTGCAACTCCTCCAATTCATTGTTAATATGTATCCTTATCGCTTGAAAACTCCGCGTCGCCGGATGTTTATTCTTCTCCCTGAATGGAACCGATTCCTCGATCAAATGAGCCAGTTGTCGAGTTGTTCCAATCGCTGTTGTCTTTCTCGAATCAACTATCCTCTGAGCGATACGTCGGGAAAATTTTTCTTCTCCGTAGCACTTAAGTACCCTCGCCAATTCCTCTTCCGAAACACGAGCGATCCATTCCGCTGCAGAAGTACCACTTGTTGTATCCATACGCATATCTAATGGGCCATCCTGTCTAAAACTAAAGCCACGTACAGCATTGTCAATTTGTGGAGATGAAATTCCCAGATCGAAAAGAATTCCTGAGATCTCACCACACCAACCACGCGCCTCGACCAATGCTTGTAAAGCCGAAAATGCGCTCACTGCAAATTCGAATCGGTTATCACTCACCAGCAAATTCGCTACTTTCGAGTGTTCCGCCTCACGATCTCGATCAATTGCCAACAATTGACCAGCTTCCGTCAATTCCCTTAAAATCAACTGGCTGTGGCCACCGCGCCCAAACGTACAATCTATATATTTACCGTCCGGATTTATCGACAATGCCTCGATGACTTCTCCCGCCATAACAGGAACATGTTCGTCGGCAATCATCTCTAGTTGCGCCTAATTACATAACTAATCAATGCTATACGAGGTCTATCGATTTCTTATACAATCAGGCACTAGAAAACTATATCGCCGGCTACTTGTTTCAATTCGTCCAATTTTTCCTTACTCAAATCCATCAAGGCGTTTACTGTACCTTCCCACGCAGATTCAGCCCAAACCTCAAACTTATCCACTTGACTGGATAATACGAGCCGTTTTTCTATTCGCGCAAAAGAACGTAATCTTTCAGGTATTAAAATTCTTCCATGGCTATCCATATCACATTGCGCTGAATTCCCTAACATGAACCTTTTCAGTGCCATTGCCGGATCATTTAATGAAGGTAAATCTGCCAATTTACGTTCCACTTTTTCCCATTCGGGCAAAGGATACAAAATGAGGCAGCGATCACGGTGTTTTGTAACCACTAACTGGCTGTCGCAATGCTCTCTCAGCACGTCACGATGTTTGGTCGGGATAGAAAAACGACCTTTCCCGTCCAGATTTATTGTATCGGCACCGCGAAACATGTTCTAATTCCCATCTCCCACTTATGCCCACTTACTACCATTTCTACCCATATTAACGCACTATAGGAACGAAAATCCAATAAGTCAAGCCCAACAATAGAAAAAAGCAACCGCCACTCGCCCAAAAAAAACCGATCAGCAGGTACAAATGGAAATGGAGGCCAAAATTAAGGAATGCGATACACGCGAAGATAACGAATAAACCGACGATATATTGCGCCAGGAATTCGAAATTTTGGTATTAAATTAAGTAGCAGTTGCTACAGAGAGAGAACTTGAAAGAAATTTGCAACAACAGATAGAAGAATAGAAACAGGCACCAAAAGCTTAGCCAGGGCTAGTACTCCATCATTGTTGTATTGACGGGTATATCAGCCGATAAGCAGCCATCTGCGTTGTTGCACTCGCTTGACACGTGCGACTAGTCCTGCGCTCGTGCGCCTGGCAGCTGACCACTTCTCGACATAACCTACCCCCCAACACAACTGTGATTGAGTACTAGTATTTCGCCACAAAAATTGAATCCAATCGATCGATTTAATCGATCCAGGGATCGACCTGGAGAATATCCACAAGGCTCCCATTCGAAGGACTGATAACTGCTGTCAAATCGCCACCACGCTGAGTTCGCATCGGCAAAAACAACAAATCTTCTTCCGTAGTATTCAAGCGCTCTACAGTTTGGCTTATTAGCGGCGTACTTTCAGGCCGGAATTTACGCAATAAGGAAATAGGCTGACTTCTTTTTAACACCGCATCCGTTTGCTCTTGATAGGGAACAAAATGTTCTGGATAACTTTGTATATCACGCCCTTTGTCGATCGCGGAAAACAACATGCGCTCGCGCTCCATGGGATCTTTTGGTATCTGCGCTGCCGCAATCTCCGGCCCGGTCAGCGATAATGATTTAAATTCATCAAAAGTTACGTTTTTCAAAGAATCTTTATCTACATCACTGGCTGCAATAATTTCGAAGCGATCCTTCACAAATACTACAAAAACCGGACGCTCCTGATACAAAACATTGACACCATAAGTCAAGGCGACCAGCTGGATTACAGCGATTACGGATAAATCAAATTTAAGGCCTTTTTTATTCGGCTTGAAAATTATCCAGGTTAATAACGGACCCACCACCACATCAACCCCGATAATAATCAAAATCAGCTTTTTACCACCCAGAGACTGAAAATACGGGCTCGGGTACCACAGAAATAACATTACCGCAGCGACAGCTAAGGCAATTATTACGCTGATTGAAAGATGAATACCCGAAGCTTTCCACCGACTCATATTTGATTCTCCGCTAATACGATACTATATAGATAGTAGTCTATACTTCCATAATTTTTCTCGGTATCGATAGCAACAAGAAATTAACCGCGTTCTTTGGCAAGAATTTTTTCCGACTCCATTTCTTATTTCTGGAAAATTCGCAGACACCACGTATATTATTCGGATTAAAATACCGCGAGTATAGCCCTTTGCCCGAACTTAGCTTTAGACAGAATCCATTCGCCTGGGATCCCACAAGATTTCACTGCCACCATCCTTCCTGGCCAATACCCGAGCAGCCACAAACAATAAGTCCGAAAGACGATTCAAGTATTCGATTACCAGAGGATTAGTCTTTACTTCTTCGGCCAGAGCTACTGTGATCCTTTCACAACGCCTGCATACAGTGCGCGCCACATGACACGCCGCTGACGAAGGATTCCCACCCGGTAGAATAAATTCCTTTAGATGTGGCAAACCATCATTTAGACGATCTAGTTGATTTTCCAAACTGCTAATATGTCGCTTAACGATTCTACCTGTACCCGGCATACAAAGTTCGCTGCCAAGATCAAACAAAACCTGTTGAACCTCTTCCAGAAAACACCGTATATCCGCAGGCAATTCCATCGCCAACACAACACCGATATGACTGTTCAGTTCGTCAAGCGTACCGTACGCTTCAATTTGAATAGAGCTTTTAGCGACTCGCCTACCATCGCCCAATGAAGTCGTACCCGAATCCCCCGTGCGAGTATAGATTTTTGTCAGTCGATTGCCCATAAGCAGCAATCAAACTAAGGATTGATCCGATACTATAATGCCGTCTTCATCTGCATAAATATAGTGATCCGTCCTGAAATTTACGCCCGCAAAAGTAACCAATATCTCTTTTTCCCCAACGCCGCGTTTACGACTCTTTAGCGGGTGCGTATGCAGCGCACGTACACCTATGGGCATTTGGCCGATATCTGCAGAATCGCGAATACAACCATAGACTATGACACCTTTCCAACCATTATTAACGGCTAATTCAGCAAGATTATCACCCAGCAACGCGCACCGATGAGACCCACCTCCATCCACCACAAGCACCCGATTGCTTACCGTGGTTTCTAACAGCTCACGCACCAAAGTATTGTCTTCGAATATTTTCAAAGTGGTGATTTGCCCGGAGAAAGCTGCATTCCCACCATAAACCTTAAATATAGGTTCAGCAATCTGGAAATGTGGTTGATTTGAAAACTCATCGCATAAATCTGCGGTTTTTAATGTCATTGTAGAATCCTTAATATTTTTAGTAACTACTCAATAATGATATCCACAGAGAAAACAACCTTCGTTTCTTCGAGCTCTGGAAAGGCGTCAAGCTAGTCATTACAGGATTTGTCAGTACCAGAATATTTTCGAGCAAACCACTGCATTACCCAACCTCTGGGCTCATCTACTCCCGTTCTAACATAATGTAATGCGTATTCATTTTGCATATTAGATTTTAACAGATTATGGGCACGCTCCTGACCACATAATAATATTGTGTCGTTCTTACGAATCACATAGTCTCCGTCGGGTAATACGTTTACACCACCGCCTTCCAGCTGAACAACAAGGGGTATGGTTGCCAAGTGATTATCCCAGGCTCCAGGATCTCGCATTAGATCTTTTAAAAATACTTTTTCACCTCTATCCAATGCCGCCACTACAGCAATACTCTCTTCTTCGTCAATTCGAATAGTCACCAAATGAGGCCTGGAATGACCTAAAACGATCTTAAGACGATCAATTAAATCCTGAACTGGATTATGAAATTCGCGGGTAGTTTCCATCAAATACCGAAACAGTGTTTTCAATAACGGCGCAATCAACGAATAAACAATGCGCCTCGCTGTAACCAATGAGGGCTGGATAATAATATCTGCCTGACCGGCACTGAAGGCCACTTCATTCTCATGACGGTTTTGGCGAACAATAATGTATAAATCTGGGTTCAAAGACCGCGCATTAATTAAAATCCCAAGATTCCTTCCATCGTCGTCGGTAACGATCATTATACCGGCGGCGTTTTTAATGCCTGCCTCCATGAGATTTTTCTCAGTCGCCCGGCCAATGATATAGTTATCTACCTTTTCCTCTTCCGGCGGCTCTTTCATATCGATTACTACCGTCGAAATGTTACTGCCCGCCAAGACATTATATAATTCATGCCCCAGACGACCATAACCACAAATTATCCAGGCGCCCGTCGGCGGGTTCCCGGAATCATCGAGCGTTGCCCCAGGCGCACCGATAAGCCAGCGATTCAGGGTATACAACTCCGGGTAAAACATGGCAATCGCCAAGCCCTTGGAAAAAGTTTTAAACGGGTCAACAATGTGCACTTCACGTCCAAGTGCAGCCAAACGCTCCTCATAGATATCTGCCTTTGACATGGTAATAATATTGATTTTTGGACTCAGAATATGCGCGATCACAGAAACTCGGAGGTTAACCTCTTCGTCACTGGTTACTATTATGACGCCCTTGCAATTAGTTCTTTGTAATCCCGCTTCAAGCAAATGTTTGGGTACACTGGCATCTGCGCATAGCCCTGGCATAGTGACTCGATAGTCGCGCAAAGACAGAGCTTTTATGCGGGCACTGTCTAATTCGATCACAACTGCCGGTATCATTGCATCACTTAAACCCCTGGCCAATAAACTCCCTGTATCGCCAAATCCACAGAGAATATAAAAAGGCTGCGTTATGTTTAAAACCTTGCGAGAAAAATTCCTTTCTGCCAAAGCACTTTGATAATACGGATTCTGCAGCAGATTGATGATGGCACCCACCGCATAAAACCACGCAATCACACTGATATATAAGCAAAATATAGCCCACAACCGCTGTGCATTACTAAATTCGTAGGGAATTTCACCAAAACCGGTTGTCGTTGCTGTGTAGGTCATAAAATAAAACGCATGAAATATACTCATGTAATGCGTTTCACCATTTATTTCCTTACCTGGAATCAAAGTCATGCCGACAACAGCCACTGAATACACCAACAGCAGAATCATAAACGGCCTGCGCATTGCGCGCAGAACAATTGCTCCTACTCTGCTGAAATCAATCGACTGAGACATTGCTTAGTAAACTAATGCCGAGTCATCAGTGTTTCGGAAACCAGCATAACAACAGATATCACATTTGCCAGCAACGCCCCACCCGTTAGCGAGATAATAGTTGCCATTACATCTGCAGTAAGCCCAGTACCGGTTATGTGTACAACCACTGCCCAATATATGGCAGCGGCGACAAGCTCAAGATCCGCAACCAGACTTGTCGACAGCAAAACCGCACCGATATGTGAGCGATCACCAAGCTTTAAACCCGTCGCTACAAAATTCACCACAATCACCGCAAATAATTCATACGCGGTATGATGTGCTGGGTTGCCGAACTCACCCAGAAAAAAACCAAAATTTAAGGTGAGCGCAAGCACAATAAAAAAACCGAAGACAACCTTTTCAAGATTCATTTCTCGAATCCCCGTATAACATTTAATGAGTGTTCGTAAATTCAAACACTTGAGAATATGATGGAAAAACCAATTGATTCATTATTCCACACTCACAAGCCGGAACAGCGATAGAATACCCACCCCAACTCTGTGATTCAGAACCTCAGCATTGTACTCGAATTGCGGTAACAAGCTAAAGTCGGTAGTGTACTTTTTATACTGTTAATGATTCATATTATGTGAAACAACAGGTGTCGCCCTACTGTATGAACCCACAAACTCACAATTCCAATATTGATCTGACCCAACGCCTTGATAAATGGTTATGGGCTTCACGATTTTTTAAAACTCGCAAACTTGCCAGTGAAGCAATCAGTGGCGGAAAAGTACATATAAACGGTTGTCGAACCAAACCTGGAAAAGAGGTGAAAATCGGCTGTTCGCTTTCTATCTCGAAAGGCTCAAGTCATTGGGAAATTACTGTGCTTGGCCTTTGTAAACAAAGGCGTCCAGCAAGCGAAGCATGTCAACTATATGAAGAATCCACGGACAGTATAGAAAAACGCGAAATAGAGGCAGAAAAACGACGCCAGGATAATATCGTGTCACTGCGCTCGGAAAACCGTCCAACAAAAAAACAACGCAGACAAATACATCGCTTCAAGCGGACTTAGGAGCGAGGATTCAATAATATACGAATCTTGACTTGTCTTATTGTCCGTCTTCTGCGTTGTAGCAACAGTTGCGTAGCCCTGCTATGCGCCTATTGCTATGCCTTGAAGACAAACAATAATCCTGCGTCTATCTTTGGCATATTATTAAAACCTCGCTCCTTAGCCTTAACGAAAATCCTTCTGCACTGCAACAATATTCCTGGTTCGAAGAAATTCCACTTTTATACCCCCTAAGCCTTTACACGCCACTCAGAAATTCAACAATTTCACTCCTAGCCACACCGTAAAAACCCAGGAGTCTGCCCGGGGATAGAAGTCATCACCGAAGGACTAGCAAGGCTACTTCGAACGCTTACAACAACGCAGATCGGCGCTAGATGGCTGCTTGTATTCCTCAGTACAAGATTGTCGGACTACTAAATACAACTTGTGGGTTTAGGCAAGCCTCCGATCAAACAGACAAACTTCAATGGGGCTTCAGGAAACAAGCGATAAAGGTATCGTGTTGTTCCTTTGTGCTCACCCAATTGAGTTCGAATCGCTTTCATAAACATTCGCGTATTTGGAATATGCTTGTACTTTAAGTAGTACTCTCGAATAAATAAAATAATTTCCCAATGGGCTTCCGTGAGTTCTATTTTTACCCACGCCGCAATTGAATCAGCCACTGATTTATCCCAATCCTGAGCATCGGCCAAGAACCCTGAACTGGTTGTCTGAACAACATTTCCTGCCGCGTCGGTGATCTGTATATCGGACATGACAATCCAAATAATTTAAAGACTTATTTGTTAAGCGGATGATCCGCTGGCAATTGCCTTGAGATCCATAACGCCAGCTTATGTTTCATATTCGGTTCATTTTCCTGATTTTTTGCTAAGGGCTGTACAAGCTTGTCATGTACCAATAAACGATATAAATATTCAATTTTTTCTTTAGACGAGTCTGTCGGCTCAAACTTTACAACCCGCCGATTTTCAGCATAGACCATCCCGACACGGATTGCTTCCTTCAATAATTGCGCTTCGTTCTTAATTTTTTTCATTTTTCCTCACAACGAATTACTTCTGAATCCATACTCCAACGAGCATCCTACCGAAGAAACTTCTGCATTCCCAAAATATAAATTTGCAACAACTCGCTAAAGTATTTACAACAAATCCACCATCTTTAAAAATGCGATACACTACCCACTCCACCGAGGATAAAAAAGCTATTGCGAAAAAATGGATTTCGGTCCATTTTTTCGATTAGAATCGTTAATAATATCCTAATTTTCATTCCAATTTTATCGACAAATGAGTTTACTTAAACCATTCAAACACTTTGCTTATTTCCAAAATACCCTTGCGTTAGCGTTAACCATTGGGCTTTTTATCAGCTTTCCACCCTACACTATCGCCACTGAATCCACAGCCCTTAAACTGACTGAAATTGCAGACAATCTCTATATGCATAGTGGTAAAATCCGTAGTTTTCGTGACCCTAAACACGAGGATATTGCCAACATAGGTTTTATTGTCGGAAAAAAATGCGTGGCAATCATTGATACAGGTGGATCTATCAGCGTTGGAAAACGACTCCGCCAAGCTTTACGTAAAATCACACAGATCCCTATCTGCTACGTAATCAATACTCATGGCCATTTCGACCACGTACTTGGCAACTATGCGTTTAAGAACGACAACCCGAAATTCATCGGTCATAAGGCCCTTAGAGAGGCCATCAACAACAACCGCCAGTTTTTCCTTGAATCGTTTTCCACCAGCCTTGGGACAAACGCCAAACCAAACTGGATCATCGGGCCGAGCATCATAGTAAACAAAACCCTGACTCTTGATCTTGGCGAGCGTAAACTTAATTTACGTGCGCATGGAACCGCCCATACAAATAACGATCTTAGCGTTTATGACATAAAAACAAAAACCCTTTGGGTCTCGGATTTATTATTCATAAAACACATTCCAGTAATAAACGGCAGTATTAACGGATGGATCGACCAAACAGAAGATCTATTGAACAGCGACGCAGAACAAATTGTAGCAGGTCATGGTCCGCTCACCGAAAATTGGAAATCTGCAGTCAAAGCACAAACAAAATACTTGAAGGAACTACGATCAGAAATAAGAGACATCCAGAAGAACGGTGGTATTATCGAAACTGCCATAGAAACAGTCGGACGAACGCAGTCCGAACGCTGGCTGTTGTACAATGAGTACCATAAGAGAAATGTTAGTCGAGCATTTGCCGAACTAGAATGGGAATAGATTCTAACGTTTACGAATCATTAAATGTTTGTACTCAAATGGCAAATTTATCACCGTTAAATCAAACGGCACACCTTCCCATAAATTCAAAGGCTCTTTAAGACCAACATTCCAACCACATATTTTAAATTTAGCCGATTAACGTCAACCTAAACTGATAAAACCACCCAATATCATCATAAAAACCGCCCGTGTTAAAGTTTTTCAAACAATCTGCAAACTACCAGAAATACTTATCGAACACATCCTGGTTAGTTGCTGAACGCGTTATTCGCCTGACAGTTGTTCTGTTGGTCGGTATCTATGTTGCCAGGTATTTAGGCCCCGATCGATTTGGACTACTCAATTACGCCCATAGCTTTGTTGGTTTATTTTCCGCTATCGCTACGGTGGGTCTAGACGGAATTGTGGTTCGAGAGTTGGTTAAGCAATCCGAACGTGACAACCTTCTATTGGGAACTGCATTTGTTCTTCGATTAGGCGGCACCATTGTCATGTGTATCGCCATTGCTTTATCTGTGCAAATGACCAGCAACAACACCTATACCAATCTTTTAGTCACGATAATTGCAGTTGGAACATTTTTTCAAACTTTGAATGTCATCGATTTTAGCTTCCAATCCAAAGTACAGTCAAAATTTGTTGTATTTGCACAACTTATCCAGTTATTCATATCTGCGATCTCGAAATTATTCCTGATTTGGATTGAAGCATCACTCATCTGGTTCGCTTCCGTTATCCTCCTGGACGCAATAACTTTAGCAGCTGGCCTGATCTGGATCTATCACAAACAAGCCAATAAGATAGAGTCCTGGAGATGGGATTCCCGCATCGCATGGAAATTATTAAAAGATTCCTGGCCCCTTATACTATCAGGCCTGGTTATATCCATTTACATGAAAATAGACCAGGTGATGATTAAGGAAATGCTTGATAACCAGGCGGTTGGGCATTATGCTGCAGCGGTCAAATTGAGTACAGCTTGGTACTTCGTGCCAATAGCAATTACCTCGTCACTGTTTCCAGCAATTGTTAACGCTAAACAATTCAGTACAGCCACATACCATTCCAGAATTCAGAAGTTATTCGACTTCATGGTGTGGATTTCGGTCGGAATTGCGATCCCGACCACCTTTCTTGCCGAATGGGTTATTGCCGGGTTATTTGGCGATAGCTATCTACCTGCAGCGGGTGTTTTGAAAATACATATATGGGCTGGCGTGTTTGTTTTTCTCGGAGTCGCCAGTAGCAAATGGGTACTCTCTGAAAACCTAACCATTTTTTCATTTTACAGAACGCTGGGGGGTGCAATTATTAACGTAATACTTAACTATTTTTTTATTCCTGAATATGGCATCCAGGGCGCAGCATTTGCCACACTAATATCCCAAATTGTCGCATCTACGATAAGTTATGCCGCGACAAAAAGAACGATGCCAATATTCTCGATGCAAATACAAGCAATTATTTTTTTTCACGTTTTGAAAAATATATTGCCATTTTATAAAAAATCGCTGTTTAATCGGTAAGGAAGCTCTGTGCACAACTTTCGACTCTCTCCTTCCGTGCAATTATCGATGCTACTCGTAATAATTATTTTTTCTGGCTGCCTTGGTCAGAGTAAACCGGTAAGTTTCTATATACTAAAACCAATCAAGGATCACAAAAACATACAACCTGCCAGCAAACAAATCGACACACTCGGCATTGGGCCGATTATCCTTGCCAAGTACCTGGATCGTCCGGAAATTGTGACCAGACTAGGAGATAACCGTGCAAAAATTAATGACTTCCACCAATGGATGGGCCCACTAAAAGATAACATAAGTAACGTACTTGTAGAAAATTTTGCAACTCTACTACAACCCGGGCGCATCGTCAGATTCCCCTGGCGAAAATCCACCGGCGTCAACCGTCAAATCCAATTAACGATTTACCGGCTCGATGTCAACAGCAAAAATGTTGTCCTGGTTGCGGATTGGTGGACAGGTAATCCTGGAAACGCCTCGACGGGAAATTCTCATCACTCCATTATTCAATCTCCAGTCCAAAAAGACGACTACGAAGCCAGGGTATCCGCCATCAACGATACAGTGAATAAACTGAGTGTAGAAATAGCCTCAACTATTCTGCAGCAATAGCCCTAAACAAACTGCGAATATCGTCGACATAGATCTTCATACTTTTCAGCCTCCAGAAATTTATCCCGTTTACGAGCTCCATTCGCCATAATCGTGGCTTTACTTATCAACATCTTGCACGCCGCATTCCAATCATCTTTTTGTAGATGATCACAAGCCAAAATTTTCTGCAAAGCTTCGATGCGAAATCTATCCATACCCCAGTATTGAGAAGATAATTGGTCACTATGACCTCCATGCTTAATAACCAAGTTCTGCCCTATATAATGCACTGGAAAACGAGAAGTAATTCGCAACCATAAATCATAGTCCTCACAAGCAGGCAATTTCTCATCGAATAAGCCGACTCCATCAAACACCGTCCGATGTATGAAAGCTGAAGACGGCGATATCGCACACAACTGAATACTTTTTTTGAATAACCACCCACCTTCCTTTTTATGCTTATTCATAGGATTGACCCGTACTCCACGCCTGATCCATATTTCGTCACAATGAGACACCAATGGCATTGGTCGCACGGAAACAGCAGAAAATTGACGCATCAACTTGTCTGGAAGCCACTCATCATCAGAATCTAAAAAAGCAATCCATTCACCGGACGCTGCTTCAATTCCTCGATTCCGCGCAGCACTCACTCCGCAATTTGCTTGACGGATCTTTGTAATCGACGGATATGCCTCCGCCAGAATTTGTAGAGTACCGTCGCTGGATCCGTCATCAACAACAATGATTTCATCCGCAGGCAAAGTTTGAGTGACAACCGACCGTAGCGCTCTGGATAACAATAAAGCTCGATTGAAAGTTGGTATAACAACAGAAATGGAAGGACTTTCAATCAAATCGAATCAAATGGGCTTATTGGAAAACAACAATTAACCCCGGTTTCCCAGGGAGACTAGAGAGTATTTTCTTCCTCTAAAACATCAGGCATTGTCGAATAGTGCGATTTCGCATAAAGTATACACTTCAAAGAGATTACAAACCGGATTAAGCATGTCGATAGAAGCAGGTAAGAGTTCAGAGCGCCGCAGCCAGACTCAGGCCATGATCACTGAACTTATTACTGAACGTCAACAGGTCTGGTCACTTTATTGCAGTGTAGCCGGGCTGGAACCGTTCACCCCCGACAAACCAGTCGAATCATTGATTCAAGAATTTTGTCAGGTATTAGTCGATTATATTTCATTGGGACACTTCGGAATTTACCAAAGGATTACGAACGGCAAAGAACGCCGCTCAAAAGTTATAAAATTGGCCGAAGCAATTTATCCAAGCATTGCGCAAGCAACCGATTTAGCCATTGATTTTAATGATAAATACGAAAAACTTTCCAGAACGGAGATATTAGATTCACTCCCAGGGGATTTATCTGCGTTAGGGGAACAACTGGCGACAAGAATCGAACTTGAGGATCAACTGATAAAAACTATGGTTGCATAGTTTTTCCGTCAGTATCTATTTGGAACCGAATCAGGCAAATAGAAAATATCAGTAGACAAGGCCCTACCAAATTGAGCAAAGTCAGACTTCTATCTGTAAAATATGCAACAGGATTACAGGTCATTCTAATTATCCTGCTTATTATCGCCCACCTGATTGGACTTTATATATTACACACCAAGGGTGTCTATATTTCAAAATTTGATTTGGACTATGAACACAATATTCCTACTTACTATCAAGTACTTGCGCTGTGTTTTTCTTCTTACCTAATCAGTATCATTGCATTATCAACAAAACAGACAGACGGAAAATTTTTTGTTCATTGGCTGGTACTGGCAATAATATTCTGTTTTCTAGGGTTTGATGAGCTGTTATTAATTCATGATCGTTTATCGGAACCCTTAAGAAATTCATTCGATTTGCGAGGATCTCTTTACGCCACGGCTAAACGGTTCCCAATAAAAAGGCAATATAATACAATATAATACAATTAGTACTGGACAAAACCTCTTTTTCAAAGTATAAAGTATCGTGATATTTTATGTTTGAGATAAAATGCT
>Ga0114934_10000097_pt1 | contig 48039 bp, 37 predicted proteins | sample 4SBtaG_2_FD_99695 | JGI IMG/M metagenome (GOLD analysis project Ga0114934, IMG submission 99695) | Deep subsurface microbial communities from Kolumbo volcano to uncover new lineages of life (NeLLi) - 4SBTROV10_white metaG | ecosystem: Environmental > Aquatic > Marine > Volcanic ...
AACGATTAACAAACTTGCTCGTAATATGCGCCGCGTATTTGATTATCTGAGAATGACTAAAAATTCTCAACCACCACGAATGAAATCCTCGTGTCAAGAAGTTTAGAACCGTTTCGCCGTGCATACCTTTTACTTTCAGTCGAAGTTTGCTACAAAATATGATACTGATTAATTTGTAGCTTGGCACTTACATTACTCTACCGATAATTTATTGGCTAGTTAGCATAAGATAAAACTTTATTTTATTACGACAGACATTAAACTATTTTTACAAATTCATTTTTCCACTAACAACATCACTTTATAGTGATAACGAGTTGAATTATTGTCCAAGTCTGCGAACTATTGTCAGATACCATCGGCGTCGTGACTAAGTTCTTTTTTGTTGACATTATCCCTTATAAAGGTATACTTTTGGCCCTTGGTGAGCCACTGATTTAGGTAGCTCGCTGCAAATTTTAAACACAATTCCAACCAACCAAAAGTAGGTAAAAAAAATGGGAGCTATACTCGAAGGGGCTGAAGCCCTTAAAGACCCTGTCAATGCAGTCATATTTATCGCTATCCTGATCGGCGGTTATTTTTTCATTAAATGGGTATTAAAAGACGACGAAGACGCAGAGTAATTCTTTTGCCCTCCCGTGGTTCAGCGGTGTGAGTCAGGTTCCAAAGCTCACACTGTCCACGGGTTGGGATCCATCCAAACAATTGACGGCTGGGTTCGCCTTCCGCGGTCCCATTGCCCGATTGTTCATATTTCCAAGCCCTTTCATCCATAGCCGCTCGCGCTAAGTCCCTGCTCCGATGCCGGATACGCTTGACAGAGCGATTCTCACTGGTCTCAATAAACAAGTATCCGCCTTTGGTCTCGGCATCTTCCGTTTCGCGTTCGGCCTGGTCGTATTCCAGGAAATAATCTTTCTTTTTTATTTCGAAGCACTCATATTTGATCCAATACCGATCATAGAACCAGCAAGCCCCCTGGTTTCTTTCTCACTGGTACTCTGGACCATGGCGTCTGTCTGTTTAACTGTTGGTTATAAAACACAATTGGCCTCTGTGTGTAATTATTGTTTTTGGGTTGGATTTTTAGTATTTACGCCGTTGTGGCACGATTTCGACGGTGGCTTTGACCAACTGATGACAAGCACTAGTTTTTTGCTTATCTTCATACCTTCTGGCACCAGTTTCTCGATCGACCAAATTAGAAACAAAAGGTTTTTAGATAACAACTCTACTAGCAAACAAATTAAACCTCAGGTGTCAATTTTATGTTATTACCTGCCCTTGGCAATATCTCTGGGACTACTTTATTTTGATGCAGGTATACACAAGCTCTCCGCAGACTTTTGGATGAACGGAATGGGGGCGTGGTTACCCTCAACGATGCCCTATTACATGTCGCCTATAGACATGTCACCGATACTCAACATTAAACCAGTCCAACAATTAATTGGATATAGCTTGGTCTTATTCCAACTGTCATTCATATTCCTTTTTTTTTATAAGGCATTAAGACTACCGCTGCTGTATTTTGGAATTTTATTCCATATGGGAATAATTGTAAGTTTAAACATTTATCCCTTCGGTTTCGGAATGTTAGTTCATTTCTTATTAATGATTCCATTTAAGTGGTGGAAAAAATTAGAACATAGATGGCAAACTTCTATTGATGGATTAAGTATTCCGACTATTAGCTCCAACGGAATAGCTATACCTTATATTTACCGGTATAACTCTAGCAAGCAGGTGCTGATTATTCGCAGATTCCTTATCTTGATAATGACCCTTCAACTAAATACTACACTATACTACGGCGTATTGGGTCGATTGGAAATAGATACGCGTCAAAACACCCCCGGAATAATTTATACACTCTTTAGTAACCATCTGACAGTAGTCAGTCATCTGTTTCTTGGAATTACACCTCACGCGCTCTATATGGATGATCATTTTGAAGGCTACAACAGGATACTTGGTATAACATATGATTCAAATGGTGCTGAAAATTGGCTCCCTTTTATTAATCGTGAGGGTCGGTTTCTAACGCCCAACTGGGGCAGAGTCCATTCGATGTGGGCAAACGTAGCGGTTCGACCAATCATGGACAGACAACGCCTGGAGTTGTTTTCAAAAAAAGTAATCTTATTTTGGGGAACCAAGATCGGCATAAACGTCGAAGAAACTGAATTTCATATTAAATTGAAACATATACAGGTAACTGACCACTGGGTGGACAACCTCAGACAATTTAATACAAAGCAACCCTGGTCTAACGCTGCAGACATTGCTTGGGAAAATAATGAATTTCGATGGACGTATCATAAAGATCTATTTAGTGATTAATTTCATGGCTCTGTTTGCGTTTATTGTTGGTAGCCAATAAATACGCTTTGTTTGCATATACCTTAAGTACCCTATTTAAAGAAAAACCAACAGTAGAGCCAATTTCAGGGTTACTGGAACTCATATCCAATCTCTATACCTGGCCTCTAATACCAATTCGTACGCACCTACCTAAATTGACGCGTAACTCCGGTTTTCAAGTCTACATCTTATTACCACACTAATTGACACTGTACAGCCCACTATGGGGGATTTGTGGAGAAATGTACGCGGCAGGGAAGCCGTCAGCCTACAAGGATGTATTTACGTCGTCTTCCGGAACAAGATCTCTCATAAAGGGGCGAGCAGCTACGAAATACTTAATCAATTTTGGGTTATTTGAGCTTAATTTTGGCATGTCTCGAGGGTTTATTGGATTATTATCCCAAGGTAGAGAAGCGTATCTGAATTGAAACCACTCCTACTTAACCCCACCCAAGTCCGCCTCGTTCTACATAGTCTTCCTAATAAGGTCTCATAATTATTTTCTTCCAGGCATTAAAAAACCCCCCCATATTTCTATGGAGGGGTTTTTATGTTACTCGCCTAACCCGTAATAAATATATTACAAGCTAGAGATCCCTTACATGAATACAGGAATCAGCGGAGCATTCAAGATAGCGGACTGTCTGCTACCGTCTTCACCGATGAACCAGAGGATAGCGCCGAAACGACTATCTGGATCGTAGATGATGTCAGACATACGCTCGATTTCCCAAGAAGCATCCTGTGCGGTTACTTCAAAAGTACGAGTTTCGTCTGGAGCGATAACACTGTTGTCAGTACTTGTCAGACCATCCGGAGCCAATACATTTTCAGGATACAGAGATTCATCTTCGAATACTTCTGAATCCAAGAAACGAATCGCACCAGCCTGGAATTCAGCAAGCTGAACGCCAGTGTCTGAACCATTGTGTACGGTCAGCTGCATTTTCATAGCACGGCCAGGTACACGATAGGTTGCGTTATCAACAGTTACGTGAACGTTACCACGTTGGTCAGGAAGAGGCGCAATGTCTCTCAAAACACCACCCTGTAAAGGGATAGTGATCGGGTAGGTACCATTAGCTGAACTATAGCTAAATCCTGTCAGAACGACTGTACCAACCATGAAAGCAATTGTTACTTTCTTATCAGTATCTGTGATCAACTCTTTACCACGACCAGCCTTTACCATCATCCAGCGAGGCAAGAAAACAGGCCCTTTGCAGAAGTATGCCATCCAGGCCAAACCAATTGCGAACCACAAGAAATGCCAACCCCAGATCGTACCTTCGTTGAAGGTTTCGATATCAACTGTTTTACCAGTCAAAGTAGTAATAGGATTAGTAAAGCTGCTCATGGAGCCAGTGATTTTGATCCAACGTCCTGGACCGATTACCGGGCCACCGCCTTTAACGTTCATCATCGTATGAACATGCCAGTCACCAGGTCTACGAGCTTTCAGGTTTACGCTGAATTCGTAATCTGCACCCAGTTTCAAAGCAACTGAACGAGGAACAACACGTCCACTGATGTACGAGGACTCACGAATGAATACTGGGCCTGGGATACCGATGTTCAAGAACGCGATATCAGGCAATGCAACAGTTTCTGGCCAACCGGCGAAAACATGAAATTTTCCGCTGATTTCTGCCATTTCGTTAACTGCAACAGTGTCAGTATTCCAATTCAGATCGTACCAAATAATAGTACGCATCCTCATGAACGCAGCCTGTGATTTCTCACCATGCGCCATCGCAGATGGAGCGTAGAAGCTGGTTGTTACTAAAGCTAGCAGAAGTCCCACGAATGAGATTTTCGCTACCCTATCTTTTATTGTTTTCATACATCCTCCTCTTGATTAGAGAATATTGTTCTAAGAGCTTTTAGCACTAGAGCCAAATTTATATTTTCTGGTAACTACACTAATAACTCTAAATTAACAAATGTTTTAGTTACTTTTCCCAATTTTCTACTAGGTTCCTTGCAAGAATTTGGTAGTTCCGTACCATCTTCCGAAGAAATGCCAGATGAAGTAAATCAGGATACAAACGAACGCTGAGAAGAACGCAGACACTGGTGCAACGTCTTTACCAAATGTTCTCAATGTACCTTTTTCAATCATACGGATATATTCAGGTGTACCCGTTCTTACGTAGTGGTAACCAGAGATATCAGCAATTGACATTAAAATGCCATGATATTCAACAGGCATATGCAAACCAGCAATGATCACCCAGTTAGATGGGTAGAAAATCAATGCGAAACAAGTTGCACCGAAAACGGCTGTTGCCAAGTAGCTATTTGTCAGAAGAAGAACACCGTCCAACAAAATCGCGCCCGGAGTTAAGATAGCCGGGAAAACGATGTTGATTGGGAAGTATGTCCAACCCCAGAAGTTAAAATAGCGGTTAATCCATTCACCCAGAACGAGTGACAGGACACAAAGAGTTGCGCCAAATGGGATTTTCCAGTTTTCCCAGACGATTGCTTGAACAGCAGCAGGGAATGTTACCAGCATGATTGGAGTCACTGTGACCCACAAACGTCTGTCTTTCCAATCGGACCAGAAATCCCAGTCACCCATGGTTAACATGGCGTGAACGTGATATCCGCCAAGTACGACGAAAAACAGAATAAACAGACCAAGATAGTCGATGGTCCTTGAGACTTGTACCGCTTCAGCGTGAGACTTTACGGCAGACTGAACTGAGCTCATCACTTACCTCCTAATATAATTATTTTCAATTTGTCGACTCACTGTATCCGGATATTCCCAACCTGTTACAAGAAAAATATTTACATTGTAGCAGTTTGAGCCAACTAACATCCGGACACAGTTCGTCCTATGCCTAACGCTTAAACGTCAGGGCAAACGTCTTTTCCGATCAAACCAGCTAAGTCATCAAAAATCTGACAGAACAGACCCAGGATGCCTAAAGCAAACCAACCGAAGAATACGAAACCATAATGCAATGGAGCAACAAAGAGCTCTTCCATCCACCAGAATGTATGACCCCATTCGTTAAGGCCAACATTAGGGAAAATCATGAAAGGTCCTACTACTACCAACAAATATGGCAGAGAAACACCCTTAGCAAAGTAAGGAAGTCTTGTGTAGGCATACATGAAGCAACCAATACCAGTACAGATGTAGATTGGGTAAGTCATGTAAAACTCAATGATGTGACTTGGTGTGAAGTCAGTATCACGAACGATGGTTTGATGCCATGTACCATCTTGCTCTGTGAAGTAACTAGCACCCCAGTAAATTGCGTTCGCATATGCAACCAACCATACGAAATGGTGGAAGTGACGACGCAAAACTTCGCGATTGCTCACTTTTGAGAAATCACGTGTACGTGTTTTCCACAGATATGCAGCGATCCAACTAGCCGTTGCAAATTCCAGTGGAATTTCTATTTCTAAAATTGGCATCCAGTACGTATTGAACTCAGGCGCGAAAGCGTCCAGTCCAGCAGACCATCCGTAGATACCTTCGTACCAACGAACTGTCATATAATACGCACAGTAGTAGACCAATCCCCAGACGATCAGGTTACGCTTGTTCAGTAACGGTGCCTCGCCTGCACTTGCAGTTGTTACACTTGCTGATGTTGCAGCCATATTAACCTCCAATAATATTATTGACTTTTACTTTATTCCCCAAGATAAATCCAAGGTTATTGGGCTTAACTTAGAGTTCAAATCCATTTTGCTGCTTCCTACGTAGACTTCACGCAATGAAACACACACTCTCCCTGAGGGTTCACAGAGTTTATCACCTAGCTTAAAGGTGTCAAGAAAATTACCGAAATTAATTCACCCATCTTGATCTATTTCTCGATAACAACGCGACCGTCTATGATTAACGATTTAACACCCAGATCAATATTGTAAGTACAGATAATTGATTTATAGTTCTTTTTTTTGCCTTCCCAGGTCAGGGTTACGGTAGTCATACGATCACCCTCCGAACTGGTTGGTGAATAAACCGACGATCCCATCTCCTTTTTTATCGCTTGTTGACATATTTTCTCGCCGTATTCGGTCAACTTGATTCCAGAATACAACGATATATCGGCCGCAATCTCGTCATTGGACTTTTCTGACACCATTATGGTTACCACACCCATTAATATGACAAAAACAAACCCCACCATCATCAATACCCATTTGTTCATGATATACTCTCCGCGTACGTAAAAAATTAAATCAAGATGCCATTCTAGGTGATCCGTTCGTGACATTCCACAATCCGGATGTCCAACCCTGGTTAACCCAACTGGTACTCGATTTGTAAAAATTCAAATATTACCTTTAAAGTGGGAAAGTTCCTGCATACTAACAATTAAACCTTAATAAACCGGCTCTAGCCCCTAAACATGCAAAATAAATTTATCAAACTAGGAACTCTTTTAATCTTTCTGGTCGCAGCTTACGTTTTTCTAATTGTCGGAGTACGCCCCTTCGTTGAAGATATTGCCTCGTCAGACCTATTTTTGGTTGTCACAGATGACCCAGCAAAAAAATATTTTTTGCTTGAAAACGAGAAAACTCGACTGGCTTTGATTCATTGCAATCAATACTTCCAGGAAAATTTTGACGTCGAAACAACGGCAGAACCCACCGAGAACGACTACAGAGCTTATGCGCTCGGTAATTACAGTTACATGATTAACGCCACTATCGACGGCTTTGACTCAAACGGATCAAACGTTAATCATAAAATTGTATGCAAAATCCAGTATATGGAAGGCGACGAGCTTAAATATGAAAATTGGGAAGTCACGCAGTTTAACTTTGGATAAATTTGGATTTCTTTTATTTTACATCCAACCAATGGTAACCCTTACAAACTTAATTTTTAGCATTAGTGGAGAACAATTCAACCCAGTTTTTCAAATACAATGCGCTTAAGATCCCCAATAGAAGAAATTGAGCTGGCAAAACTCACTCCATTCGCAATTCCCGACAAAAGGATAGTCAGAAATCCATATCGACAAAAAAGGCAGGTTACACCAGGCGCCACAAATATCGTCCACACTTTAGTAGAGGCCATCAAAGCCCAGACCAGAGCAACCGGGATCGAACAAATACATAGTAGCGCTACAGAGTTATTGCAAAAATTGCGCTTGCTGGATAAAAACGGAAACTTTTTGGTTTCAGAATTGGCGACAATCAGCGGTAACATTCTACCCACAGAACTTACCTTAAAAGACGTCGATACACTGATTGATCGCATGGCTGCAGCATTAACAGAAAATGAATTTGCAGCAGATCTATTTGAAAAACTTTCCCAATATGACGATTGGTCTGATCTTAAAAAACGTTTCGTCGAATTCGGCCCTGAGGAACTTCCTCAGTTTATCGCTTTTTCCATCATTCTTCAGAACCTGACAGAAGCTATGTTCAAAAACATCGAGCTTTTATCAGCCGTTCTGACCTTTTGGTTAAAGATTGTCGATGAAAAAAAGTTGACCAAACATATGTCAATTCCGTTGCGCATCAAGTATGAGTCGATCATGTATCCGGCGATGAAGTACAATGAGTATGTCTTAAATGGCAAGTGCCCTGACGATTTCACAAGATTCCTGTTACCTATTAATATTATGGAAGCAGTAATACTTGATGTATGCCGAGGCTACTTCGGCAACGCCTGCGCAGGCTATGAATTGGCCAAACACAGCACCGGTGTCCACCCAAATCCAAAAACCGGAGCAGGGGCCACCGGTGTAAAAAATGGGGCTATCACCACAGGTCAAGACCTTGTTGAAACCTGGGATGACTTGTACCAGGTATGGAATGCTTTTTTTGTCGCAACCTTTGGAACAACATTCCTTGTTAAACTTTTAATCCCTCAAGTCTCAGAATATCACGGTGACGACAAACCAGATGCGTACGCCTACAATCGCGTGATTGCATTAATTGTCAATTTATTCATTATGACCTTTGACCACTTTGACGTCGCTAAGGATCATACAGGCAAGACCCAATCAGTATTTGTGAATAAAATTCTTCTCAAACAAAAGGACTTTTTTCGGATCTGGGGTGAGGCCAACAATGAAAGTGCGGCGCGCTACGCCGAAGATGTCAAAGACGCCAACGGAGGAATTAATTAATCCGAACCGGGTTAACATGAGCAATAAAAACCAGATAGCGACAGTTACTCTTTCTCCGCGATAACTGATCACAAGCGTACGTCTTTATAGCTTGAAGTGATTTTCGCATCCTAACTCCCTAAAAATCGCTATAAAACAATGCATATATCCTCTTTGAAAGTCCTCAGGGATTTCCGCTAAATTATTGAGCATTTTTCACACAATACCCAGAAAAATCATCACAAAAAATACAAAAGAACGAAAATCAGCATTCTATCCTGACTAAAAAATTGAGTTGTCGATACTCTTAACCCGACAAATATACCCTCAATAGCTGGTACCCTGCAAAAACGGATTCTGTCCTGTAGGTTCTTTACTTCAGCTATCACTTTTGGCGCTCCGGCTATGGCAACTGCATCAACCAAACAATACCAGGCCGCCACACCACTGGGTGGATTTCCCTGAGCGAAGCCGGAAGCCGGATCAATCTCAGCCCACCGCCAGGTTCCCAGATAGGTACCGACAATTTCCAACCAGCTTGTTATAAAAAACGCAGCTAAATAAATTTTTGGTGATGGCCCCTTAAAATAACATATAACGTAAATTCCAAATAATAAAAACCCTATTAAATCGTAACGATCCGAAACTGCCAGACCCCAAAAAGCCCAGCCACCTCCCACTACGAACACAAACCGGGTTATGGTCTTAATGTTAGACTGAAAATAACGGGATCTGGCAAGAACAACAGCGGTAAAATAAACTAAACCATGGCCCGGAGGTACAAAAGCAGGAACATTTTCCAGCCGATAGGTATACCCTCCCATATACACGGATGCGTAATACTCGCCCAAGCCAGCAAACATCACAGCAACAAGGACTTGAGCCCTGACTAATTTATCCTCACTCCCCAAAAGAACGAACAAACAAAGCCATGCGCCAACCCCTAATGTATTCTGGAATACGCTATCGGAACCCACATCAAGATAAAAGCACACCGGTACAAAGAAAAAAGTAATTCCTGCCAGCACAAATTCTCGAAGTGCGTTTTCATGTTCTTTAGAGACAAACGGAATATATTTTGGCATTTTCGTTATTCTCAAGTACCAGAGACGGGCATACCACGCTTCAATTTATAAGACGCGTATTTACTCAGCGGTTTTCGTAGTCAACGTGCAAGGCATTGATTGTTCGGGACGCGTGAATACATTCGTGTAAGCTCTGCAGCAACGTCCTTGTTGCAGAAGCCCAAATAATCAATGCCTTGCACCCCCAGTAAATTACTCACTGAGTAATTGCGTATATATTTGGTATAAATCCGAATAGTTGAACGAGCATAAAGAGTCATTTTTGGTAGCACCACTCAGACAAAAATGTATGTTACCAGCGAATAACGAAGATACTTACCGACTGTAATCGCAATAAGAGACTGCAAAAAAGGTAACTTCAGCCACCCAGCGGCAAAACAGAATGCATCGCCCACTACCGGTAGCCATGAAAAAAGCAAAATCGGCACACCCCATTTTCGAACACGTTTAAGTTCGTTTTGATTCATAAGTTGGCATCTGTTCCATTTTAACGAGTAGCCCTTCGCTGACAATAGCCCAAGTAACCAGGTCGTCAAAGCACCCAAAGTATTACCAACCGTTGCGGTGACTATCAAGTGCGACAGCGGTATATCAGACTCCGAAACTAACCAGGCCAAAACCGCTTCAGACCCGCCCGGGGCAATTGTAGAAGATACAAATGCACTGAAGAAAAGCCCCCAGAGCTCGGCGAAGTGGTCAGCTTCAAACATTCATTACAATTTTATTTGGAAAAATAAGGTAAGCAATCAACGGCTATTTTTCTGGGAATATAAACCTGGAACAGAAATCATTACCGCAATATGGCACTGATTTAAACTAGAGACGATCCGAGACTAACGTCGCCGAGAGGAACAATGCATATAACATCATGCAGCCAAGACGACTTGTCGAAAACAAAATCTGAGCCAAACTAATGACGTCATATATAAGGACAACCGACAGGAAGCATTCAACATTTAATCGAGTAATTACAAATAAACCAGGCTCTCTTTATCAGCCGAACAAATAATTACCGATTCGCTGAAAGTTTTTGAATCCAGGCTACAATAATCCGAACAGCACATTTTAACTGCTGCAACAATAACTTAAATAATTCATTTACTTGTTGCAGTATGAACCGGACAATCTCGTCTTTGCTCATTCCATCGAACTTTTTAACTAACATGGGTGCCGTCAATAGCAAAAATGCCAAGCCAATGACCACCATGCCGGAAATCAATGAACTGGATGCCGTTGATTTGGCTCGCTGTGGAACTGAAACAGAAACGGGCTCGGCTATTTTCTTAGGCACAACCGGAGTGACCTGGGCGCCAGACTGAGGCGCGCCCTGAGCGGATACCTCCTCATAATCATCCGGAATCACAAATGGTGTAAGCCCGGGAATACTAGGAATGGATGTCCCTCCTTTTCCGACTATCAATTGCCCCTTCATGCCTTTTTCCATATGCTGGGAAATATCACAATGAACCAGATAAGTTTCATCGTTCGCTGGAACAATTAGAGTACCTGATATTTTTCCCGGCCCGGTAACCTCCAGATGAAACATTCCACTTTTATAAATATATTTGGGCAGCCCATGCATCATAAACTGATGACGAATATTGTCCTCATTTATGAAATGCCAGGTTATTTTTGTACACGGCTTTACGCGCCATTCCTGTCTGTCAAATGCAAACATACGCCCTGGAAACTTCTCAGCGTATTTGCGACCTGCATAAACAGTAAATTCCACTTCGTCATTGATACTCGTACAGCTCATTGGCAGCGTATCCGTATTCTGCCCCATGACCATAGCCCCGCCATAATCCATCATATGGCCGCCGCCATGATCCATTAACATGGTATCGTGATCAACGTAATCCTGGGAATCCACCGCCAGTGCCTGACCGAACGCAAAAACCAGCCAGAGAGGCGTATACCGAAACAAACTAAGCATTATTCGCCCCCCCTTTTCGGTGCGTTAATCATGGCAATCCCCCGACTGGTAATCTTCTCAAGTTGTTGCCTGTTAATAAGAACCAAATACATTCCAATTCCCATCAACAATCCAAGAAAAAATTGGGTGAAGGTACTGCCATCATCACTGCCAACTGTATTATTATTCTTTTTCTTCGATTTAACCGACGCCGGATCCACACCCACTGTTGTATCCGAAGCCACTGCACCCAGAGTGGATATACCGTCCGCATCCTGCCAAACCGGCAATCTCCCTTGATAAAATTCTTTTGTAAAAAATTTTGTCAGATCAACGCCCTGCCCCTTGGGGATACCCTCTTTATTCAAATATTTCTTGTAAACAACGGCACTAACGTTTCCACCCGGATTCATTCCATTCGTGGTGATTCCTTTTTCCCGGTGATCGTGAAAAATCCAAATCCCCTCCCCATAACTGTGCAAACCATCGTTTTCGGTATTTAAAGTTAAATCCACCCGCTGCGCTGGCGCCAGATCATAGACATCCCGGGTAATTTGCGCAGATCGATTGTGCTCGACTCCATCATAATGCGTAATGGTTGCCTTGTGACCATGGGTATGGACTGCGATCATTTCGCCCGAACTATTCAACATGTGAATCTTTATTTTCTGGTCGGGCTCCACTGTAATCAATGATTCCCTCATGGTATATGGAAAAGACAATCCATTTAGAGTGTAATAATCCTCTGTAGAATCGGTTATATCATATGAACGATTCATCTTTCGGGCCAACAAACGAGGGTCATTGTAATCCTGGATGAGGTTATGTAACTCTTTGTCCATAGCATGGTAATGAAGATCGTATTCCTGATCAAACTCCTCGCTGATCGACCTGGATGGATGCCTAACATGACCTGAACCGACATTCAGTGTTTGCAGCCAGTTATTGGGTTGGTTTTCTTCCACAATCATCATACCAACAAGCCCCATCGCCAGATGTACATGCGTCTGGACGTGGCAATGGTACATCATCGTTCCTGGATGTCGCGGACGTATTTCGTAAATTCTTCGACCGCCTGGCATCAACAGATCTTCACTGGTTTGAGGTACACCATCGTTACCTTCCCCTGATCTGTCGACAAATGGGTGATCAACACCGTGCAGGTGAATAGTATGTGGGAAATAATGAGTGTTTTCCAACACGATCCATACAATATCGTCCTCCTCCACACGAATCACCGGGGACGGCGCTCGCAGCAGGGGATTGGCTTTAATACTGGCAAAACTACGGGTCGACATACCCCTGGTCTTGGGCGCAAACACCCACATTCCCGGCTGCACTCCCGGCGCTATATCAAAGGTCGGCACGATACCCTTGAAATCAGGTGAATGACCATTCAATTCCATCACTTCTAATTTAATTATAATGCGATCCGGATCCCCATCGCCGTCAAGGTCGTCTTTTTTAGTCACTGAATCCGCAGCTAAAAAAGTATCCATCAACGTGGTCATAGACACATTATTGGTACCTTTTACAACCGAAGCAATCAGAGCTGGGTTATCCGGATTACAACGCAGCGACTCCTGTATTTCAACACCTTCAATCTCCTGTGCTTCACGCCATTTCGAATCCACTCCCAGCGGACACGGAAGTTCTGGCTTTAATGCTTTTATATCAACCCTTTTACTCTCAGGTAATTTTTCCTGGGCAAAGACGCCTGCGGACTGGGTTGCGCAAAGCACCACGACAAAAAGAAGACAAACTGAATGGAGAGAACGCATACACATTGTTACACCCTGGATATTCGGTGAATTTGATGAAGGAATTTGCCCTAGAGCGAACAGTATCCTAAAGGGACGGCAAATCCCGTCGATATGAAAAACCATGGCTTTCCTAGACGGAAAGCCATGTAAAATCAAGAAACTTCTGAATTAAAAGTCCTATAGCGATTTACGCCTATGCTTCCTTTTTTTTGCCTTCGACTTTTTCACGAAGACCCGGCCAGAACAAGTAAATAGCAACCAATGCCGCACCACTCATCATGAGCATAGACGAAGTACTTATTCCAGTCCCAGCACCCGAACCAACCGTAAATGCAGCATGAGCATCGACTTTAGTTCCTTCATTTATAAGGGTTATGTGTGCCAGATAGTCGCCCGCCCCATGTTGGTTAAAATCGATTGGAATATTGAGTGTACCCGACTTTAGCGTTTGCGCGTCAGCATGGTAAATGACCGAACCTTCCGGTTCCTTGGTGATTTCGAACTCAACGGTCATCTTGCGTAAAGCTTTACTCTCGTAGTCAAACACGATATTGGTTAATGCAACATCTGGAATATCGCCACAAAATTCTGTATCCGCTGTTTTCGTTGGAGTGTATGCGGTGAAATGCACCCAGTGCCCTGAAACCGGAATTCGACAGGTATCGAAATCCACAGCCACACCACCATGCGCCCAAACCGGGCTGGCAGGAATCAAAAAGGCCACTGTCGTTAGCATTACCAGTAGCGTACGTTTGAATTGTTTAAACATCATAGATCACCTCATCTTTATAGTTATGGTTGCCCGATATTAACCCACCAGACTTAAGGATAACTTCCAGCTCACCCCAGTCAGCAATGTCGATAGAAAGAATTAGGCGAGGGACTGTAGCACATTCTATATTCCAAATAAAGCTTAGTCCTCAAGCCTACGCACCTATTTGAATCACGCAATTGGCAACCCAAATTACCCCGAAACAAAATTCTTTTGCAACAAACCAACCCCACCTGGATGTTACCAATGAGCACCTGGCTAAGACAAAAGTGTCCACAAGCCTCTAGAATGAACAGGCCATTGTATTACTAAAATGCTGGTACAGGCGGTAACCCCGTGCTGTTAACAAAGCCTCGCTATCTCGGCGTTCCTTATGACTTATATGTTTGTGTTCATAAATAATAACGCTTGGGTCTACATAGTCAAAATTGATTTGTTTCAAGATTTCAAAATCATAGCCTTCCGTATCAATGAGCACCAAATCGATTTTTCTTACCTTGTTTCGATTTAACAAAGTTTGTAACGATACACAATCAACCGATTCGCTGATTATGTAATCTTTTATATTCGGAATTAACCAACGATGCTTCATTAATACTTCCAAATGAAAAGACCCCAACCCTTCTGTCCATTGCGGCAAAAATTCTAAACCTTCACGCAGTCGATAAAATTCTCTGCGCTCATCCCTGTCCGATATAGCAACGTTCTCGAAAATCAGTTGATCACTACCGGCATAGTTTAACTTCAGACGATTAAAATAATATCTCACTGGTTCAACCAGTATCCCTGACCACTGATTGTTCACAATATGGTGAAACAATGGATCGTGGATTACGCCATCATTCGCGCCGATCTGAACAAAGAAAAAGTCTTCGATTTTAGTTAAATCATCAAGAACCTCCTGCATTTTCGGCCAGTTTTGCCCACAAACTAAAGGATCGAATAATTTAACCAAACGAGGGAATATAGGTATTCTCACAGTTAACTCACTACAGGTCTTTGACCTGCATCAACCTTCACGAATTATATGCTTTCGATTTACTGTCAGATTATCGATTTCCTGGCGTTGCCCGCTGGGCCAGTAAACAACAACTTTAACCTGTTCCCCGGATTCACCTAAACCGAAATTTAACCACGGGCTATGCGCCGATAAAAATGATGAGCCCGCAAACAACATTTTGGTTTGCGCACTTCCATCTTTGGTAATCAATTTGACCCGGGCGCCCACGCCACCCCGGTTACTTTTTACGCCTTCGAGTTGCAATGTAATCCAGTTATTTCCATTTCCAGAATTAACATATAATTTGTTCGCGCTATATTTATTGACGACATACATGTCAACAAAGCCATCATTATTATAATCAGCTAGAGCCAAGCCTCTGCTGAAACCACCTGCCCACAAGCCCAAATCCTTGGTTGCATCCATAAATTTCGCATCGCTATCCTGTTCATAGAAACGGTTCAGGTTCATAGCACCGATGCCGAAAATCGCTTTACGTGTCTGTTGTTCTGATTTGTTGGAAAAAAAGAACCCGTTGGCTACGAACAGATCCAGATCTTTATCATTATCGTAATCGAAAAAACCAACACCCCAACCAAAACCGTTGCGCGACGTCACGCCGGTTTGGGTCGCTACATTAGTAAATGTTCCATCCCGGTTATTTCGCCACAGCCTATTGGGTAAAACATTGCTTTCGTATAAATCCAAAAAACCGTCGCCGTTATAGTCTTCGGCTGCCACACCCATCCCAAAGGTTCCTTCACCAATGCCGCATTCCTGAGTCACATCTGTAAACGTTCCATCACCATTGTTGTGGTATAAATAGCTGACGCTGTAGTCTGTTGAAACAAATAGATCCAGATTATTATCATTATCAAAATCTATCCACACCGGCTGGAACGAATGACCACTGTAGTAAGGCATGCCTTTCTCCAGCGTTTCTCGAACTTCCGCAAACTGACTCACCCGATCCACTCCGGCAATTCCCAGATCTTTAGCGATCTCGGTAAACGTTCCATCTCCGTTATTATGATAAAAAAAGTTTAATTCAGACCGATTAACCTGAGGTAATTCAAGTTTTTGTTCTTTATCACCCTCGAAAATCCATCGCCCCCAGTTCGCCACATATATGTCCAACAACCCATCGCTATCGTAATCCCCCCAAGCCGCTCCCATACCATGGGCCATATGGTAAATTCCGGCCTCGGCACTGACATCCGTAAACGTTTCATCCCCATTATTAAGATACAAACTATCGGCGCTTCCCACAGCTCCTGGAACCGGGCTACCATAATTTACAACATACAGATCTGTGAATCCGTCATTGTTGTAATCACCCCAAACAGCACTGACACTATAACCACCCGATTCAATATTCGCTGCAATCGTCACGTCAGAGAAAGTTTCATCATGATTGTTTTTATACAGCCTGTTGCCATCGACTGACGGCACAAAAAGGTCTAACCAACCGTCATTATTAAAATCAGCCCAGGCTGCCCCAGACCCAAACATTTGCGCAGCGGGCTGCGCAGAAGCAGTTGCCTGAGGCCAATTTCCAGCTATTCCTGATACCCCTGAATCCACGGCTTTGTCGATAAACAAGGCTTTTTCTATTAGCCCTATCTTATACAAATGGTTTTTCATCGTTGCATATCCAGCAACCGCCGTACCGCCAATAATGCCAACCACACAGGTGACGCTCAGCAATACAACTGACAACCTCGGTGACATCTGTCTCCAAATCACGGCAGCCGAAAAAAGACTTATCGGAGCCAGCGTTATTAACAATACTGCTGCAGGTCCTTTTTCCAGACCCAGTTCCAGTAACCCCATAACCAGGATAATGTCAACAAACATTGGTGTCGGCAATAACACGCCCAGAATCGCGGCAAAAACCACAACCAAAAACCCGTTCGCACTCGAAATAGCCAGGCTTTCCAAAGGGACATAGGTTAAAACTACCGCACTAAGAAGCCCCGCAGCTAACATCAATGGAACTGTAATTCGAGCTAACAACCAGGTTTTTCTGCCAAGCAAAACAAAGGAGTCGTGCACAGCACTGAACCAGGACCCGCTCGAATCAAAGCCCGGAACAAAGGGCTTCAATGGAATAGAACAGACACTCTGGGTGGTTTCATCGCTTTGCTCTTCAGGCTTAAGCAGGCGAGCCACCAGAGGAATAAAAAGCGCGATCAAAACCAAAGAGGCTATTAATCGAACCAAAGAAAGTTCCAAAGGAAACACCGCGAAAATGATGACCAGCCCAATCGGGTTAAGCATTGGAGAGGCAAACATCGTCGATAACGCAGTTTCCAGACTGGCGCCTTCTTTTCTAAGCGCTAGCCCCACGGGTGTTGCACAATTGGTGCACACACCCAATGGTGAACCGAATAATAAACCAACAAAAGAACCCTTAAAGCCACCATAGCTCAGATAACGCTTAAGAAAGGTCAACTGCCCCATGAAAGCAAGAATGGCTCCACCAAAAATTATGGCAAAGCCCATACCGATTTTATTGGTATCCACCCAATTGAATGTTGTTTTCAGGACAAGAAATAATGACGATTCCGACTCACGATCAGTTTTCATCGCTTCGTCTTTGCTGATAGAGCCTACGTCACGAACCAATAGTGTATTGTCTCCCGACCGATAAAGTTCGGCCAAAAGATCGGGATAACGCGAAATAGACCAAAATATTACAGGTATAGAGAGTATCAACAGAAAAGAAACACACAATCTTTTGTTATTATTTATTTGATCGTACATGTGCAATAATTTTTGAAATCAGAACAGTAAAGCGCAAAATTTGCGCACTGCGTAGTGTATTACCTTTGTTACACACGACGCAAATTCTTCGTCGCTCCAGGACCCGCCTTTGGCTGGAATACGTCCTAATATCAACATAATAGAAGACTCACTGCCGACAAAAAATCTTCCAGCTTCAGCATTCATTCAGTGGAACCCAGCACGTCGATTTGCTATCATCCACGCGGCCAGTGGCGCCCAATACAACCAAACAAACTACATAAAATAAAAAAACAAAAACTATGCCCCAAGAATCGATTGCTATTATTGGAACCGGCGCTGCCGGGATGGCCTGCGGACACTTCCTGCACGAGCGTTTCAATATTACACTGTATGAACAGAACGACTACATCGGCGGTCACGCCAATACCGCGATTATTCAAAACTCGGATGAAACCGTTTTTACCGATACCGCGTTTGTAATATTTAATGACGAAAATTACCCGCTATTCAACCGCCTATTGAATGAACTCAAGGTTCCGAGTATCCGTTGCCCAATGGATTTCAGCATTAATGTTATACCCTCTGGGTGGACCTACAACACCCGAGGTTTAAGCTATGTGCCTTCTAATCTAAAAAATCTGCTAATCCCCGAGTTTCGCTCCATGCTTCGAGAAACCGGTCGGTTCTACAAAGAAGCGATAGAAATTCTAAACGACCCTCAATATCACCAGTACAGTATCTCCGATTATGTCAGAGAAAAAGGCTACAGTGATAACTTCCTGAATAACTTCCTAATCCCTATTTTAGCAGTAGTTTGGTCAATACCCCCAGACGAAATGCTGGAATATCCAGCTTTGACGATGATTGAATTTTTAAGAAATCACGGTGCATTCCAGGGAATATTCGGCAAAAAACGCTGGAGCACCGTCGCTAAGGGTAGTGGCTCATACCGCGACAAGATTATCGCCCCCTACAAAGACAGGATTAAATTACAATGCTCTGTAAGTCATGTCAGACGCAACAAGCAGAACGTAGATATCATCGACTCGAATGGAGAAACAAAGACCTATGACCGAGTGATATTTGCCTGTCACGCGGATCAGGCACTTAAAATTTTAAGCGACCCCAGCGAACAGGAAAAACAAGCGTTGGCCGCCTTTCAATACACAAAATCCAAAGTCCTGCTGCACACCGATGAATCCATTATGCCTGAAAACAAAAGACTTTGGGCGGGTTGGAACTATATCGTTGATCGCGATGAAAACGGAACCCTGCGCTCCTCTTTCAGCTATTTTATGAACAAGCTACAAAAAGTCTCGAAAAAACAGAATTATTTTGTCACCGTAAACCCATGGGATAGAATTGATCCAGACAAAATTCTGCGGGAATACAACTACGAACACCCATTATTCGACCTGGCCGCTATTCAAGCCCAGGACCAACTCCCTGCACTCAACCAAAACGCGCACAGTTATTTTTGTGGCTCCTACTTCAAGTACGGATTTCACGAGGATGCGTTCCGCTCCGCAATAGAAGTTTGCCGAACAATAACCGGCGAACCCATTTGGGAAAATTAAGCCATGTGTTTTTCAGCAGAAGCAAGTTTCGCATCCAGCGCAATTCTGACTGCGGCAGGAATCGCCACACTTAAACAAGCCAACAAACCAAACCAATTGCCATTCGCAGCATTTCCACTGATATTTGCAGCCCATCAGTTTATCGAAGGTTGCTTGTGGCTCAGCCAGACTCATTCATTATCGCCGGAACTCACAGAAATACTAAGCCATGCATTCCCGTTGATTGCCTATGTCGTTTGGCCAACTCTCGTCCCGTGGGCGATATTCCGACTGGAAACCACCCCTACCCGAAGAAAGCTGTTGATGTCCTGTATGGCGGTAGGAGCAGGGCTCAGCATGTTTTACCTCTACTATATAGTGAAAGGGCCGGTAAAAGTTGTTTTCATAAACAAAAGTATTCATTACGACTTTTATTTTTCTTTCTGGATCTTAAGCCAATGGCTGTATGGCTATTCCATAATCATGGCCACACTATTTTCAAACAGAAAGTTTATTACTTTATTTGGCATCGGACTGGTCATTAGCTACAACATAGCAAAGCAGTTCTATCTAGCCAGCTACCCCTCCGTATTTTGCCATCTGGCTGCCTGGTTAAGTTTGATCATTTATCTGGAAATTCGCTATGGTGACCGTTTCCGTTACAGGCAAGATAACACGACGACCAATCAACTTGCCGCTGATCACTAAATCGAGAAGAAGCAACGCATTGATCCCTACTCTGATACAATGTTCTTCTACTTCTGCAGACTAAAGTTCTCGATGTTCATTTTCACGTAGACTTTGGATTGACGAAGCAGGGATAATGATATATCCTTCCTTAGCAGCTACCGGACTGCTTAGCAGATTGGTAGTAGCCGTAATAAGGAATAAATGAACGTATTTAGTACCTTAGTGTAATTTACTAAGTAGCGTTTCGTTTATTAATTAAAGGAAAGATAAAAAAACCAAGAAAATATCTTGGCGTAAACTTTTGTAATTCGGTTCAATTTTGAGGAGGTTCAGCATGCCAGATTATATGTTATTCTTTGCGATTTGGATTGGCGGTGGAATTGCTTTCTTCTTGTGTAACAGAGTCAAGAAGTAATTACCTAACCGGTATCCATACTCTTTAGTAGTCGGTCAATTTGAAGATTACAACAGAGTATAAGCAGTACAAAATGACAAAAGCGGGTTCTTAACGGCCCGCTTTTATCATTTCTGCCACTTTATAAAACAATCACTTTTTTCAATACACCCGAACATTAATAGACGGGTTAGAGTCGCTCCAGTACTCCGCAAAGGCTGTAGTGGAAAAAATAGATTTGTTGATTAGTGGTCAAATACAAGGCGAGCGCTCGACTAGTCGCAGGTCAAGCACACGCAGATCCTTCTCGGCTACAAATCTGCGATCAAAGCAATCCTCAGGCCATGTAACCATTTAGATACAACGCTAGGAATGGCCAATAATAACTTGGAAATATAGTTTTGCTCTCTTTAGACAAAGGAAGCAAGTCAGCATTATTCTGACCCCAAATTATTCTTCTCAATTATTGCAGCCATTCCGTCAAGAGTTCGTTAATTGTGCCGCCCTGACCTCCAAACGCTGCAAAGAATCTGACAAAAGGAGCATGTTCTCCCGTATTTCCTTGCGTGAAATCTTTGGCAATACCTCAATTGGTTCACCCATTGACAATCCGATACGGGTAAAAAACCAAGGAAACTCCATTTGATCCCAACGGCTTCCAGCAATCCATTTTTTATTGGCATATACTGCAGCCGGAACCAACCGATAGCCTAATTCAGAAGCCAATCTGACTGCGCCCTGTTTGACTTTTTGATGCGGACCCAGGGGACCGTCTACGGCAATCACTCCTGCGCTATGCGCCGCCAATGCTACACGCATAAGATCATAAGAATGCTTATGACCACCATCAGGAATTAATATACATTGAAGGCCAAAATTCCGACAAATTTCTGAAATGACCGCACCACGGGCAGAAAGACTAGTAAATACGCAAGCATTTTCTTGTCGCCGTTCAATCCACAACCACCGACATAAAGCCATTATGGGGATATATTTACCATGCCAAAAGCACAGCATCAATTTATCTCCCCTACTGCGAGCAGCATCAATGGCTCTAAAGCCGACATACTTCTTACGCCAGGTCAAACAAAGCAACCTCAGAAAAACTGCCCAAAACCAACCCAAAACCCGCGCTTTTAAATTGGGAGCAACAGGCTCAATCACTCAATTTTCCGGGTAGACTGAAGTAATACCTAACTTAAGTGCATCATCCATACAATTATTAGGCGATTGCAATAAATTACCGGCTGCTTTTGCGATATTGCTCATAATTTGCCATTCAGACCGAATTCCACGGCGCGTACGCAGTAAAATATTGGCCTCCTGCCTTTTCTTATATTGAACCAGCTCTGCCATCGATTGGTATAAATCCAGGGCTTTATTCGCTGTTCGACTAATATCAAATTCCGTGGCAGTCATTTGTGCGCCGCTCTGTATAACCCGCCTTTGTTGCGGACTTAAATCGGCGATCCATTCAATCGCCGATGCAAACTGGTCGACATCATCACCCGCTAACAAACGACCATTGACACCATCACACACCACTTCACGCACTCCAGATGCATCCAAAGCAACAACAGGAACGCCCGCAGCCATAGCTTCCGCCAACACCATACCCTGCGTTTCCGTATGAGATGAAAACGCAAAAACATCCATTGCTTTGTACGCGCCGGAAAGTTCGGATTTCTGTAATAAGCCAACTGGACGAAACCTGTCAGCAACTTTCATTCGCTCCATCTCAAGTTGAATTTCGTCCGTCATCGGGCCTTCACCCACCAAAACAAAATAAGCCTGCTTATTGCGTCGCAGATAGGAGGCTACTCCTTGAGCCAAAAAGCCAAGATTTTTTTCCGTCGCCATTCTTCCTACATGACCGACAACAACCGCATTACTGGGAATTCCCACTTGTTCCCTAAACTGCACACCATCTCCATTTCGGATATCGGCAGTATTAACACCCGTGGGAATCACCGAAATCGGTGTATCAACGCCTCGCTTACGCAATAATTCCGCCACACTTTCACTCGGCGCAATCACCGCATCGCAATAATTGCAATAACCTGCCACCAAACTCACCACATACCGCTTTAATCGCAACGAGTCTCCTGGAATATAATGGGTATATTTTTCATACATTGTATGATGAGTAAATACCAACGGAATACCACGCGAAGAGGCGATTCTTAATGCCGTACTGCCCAGCGCAAACGGATGATGAGCATGGACAACATCAGGTTGAAACCGCTTCAGTTCAGCACTACGACTTCCCGGAACAGGCATCGGAAGAGAAAATTCAGTTCCGTTAAAATGCTGTATCGCCGGAAACCGGATCACATCCAACTCACTTTCTGGTGTATTCTTGTACAATGGCGCGGCAACCAGCACCCTGTGCCCTTGCTGACGGTATTCATCAACAAAACGCTGCACACTTCGGGCAACACCTCCTACATAAGGCATAAAGGTATTGGTCAGCATGAGTATGTTCATAGCGCTTATAGCCTTCTCAATTGAGTTTTTTTATTTTTGATTTGTTATTCTTTCCTGAAGGCAAATGATTTAGTACCACCCCCCCAAAAACGTACACTTTAACGTCTGAAACCACCATACCTCTCTGCCCAATTCTGGCATAGCGAATATACACAGATTCCTATGCACCTAACTGCACACTGTAAAACATAAATCAAGACTGCACCAGTTTCGAATTTCAATTCAAGTCCATCCACTAACAACGCGTTTACAAACTAATATGTCGGCAACTACCTGCCTCCGATTATTGCCAACCACGCGTGGCATTTATGTTTTTTCACGACTGCGAATCGACTAAATTCCCCTACAACCAGACTGTCTTTCTCAATTTAAAAGTTCTAAATGTACCCAAATTAGACTTATTTTTCCAGCTCCAGACACACAAACCCGTCCTGCAGATGAATCAGCAACAAAAATACACTGCCCATTCCGCCATAAACAAAACACCGCTGGAGACTGTTTTGCACTGATTATAACAAGCTACCTTTTTAGAATCTGCCCCTTAGGAGCGAGGATTCAATAATATACGAATCCTGACTTGTCTTATTGTCCGTCTTCTGCGTTGTAGCAACAGTTGCGTAGCCCTGCTATGCGCCTGTTGCTTCGCCTTGAAGACAAACAATAATCCTGCGTCAATCTTTCGCATTTTATTAAAACCTCGCCCAATAACGCAAACTTTCCCCAGAATAACCCAAGCAACAACAATTGCCCATTATAGCAAACCAACGATCTTAGCGGCCAGCTATGCTCGCCTATAATGTTCGTATTATATTGTTATTTCAATATTCATTAATTAATGTCACTTAAAGAAATTGACTCTTGAATGATATATCAATCAGAACCGGGGCTTCGATTCAACGAGTCAAATTGCCATCTATCCTCCAAATAAATATAATTACAGTTTTCGCTAAGAATTAATGACCATGCTATTTTGGGCTCTTCAAAGAATATTTGCATGCTATTCCCTACTGCTTTATTCTGCGATTTTCCTGTTTCTTGATCGCGATGCGGCGGCTGATCTCGTATCGCAACCCCTGCCGTGGATAATTATTGTTCTACAAATTGCCCGTCACTCGGCACTGGGTATGACCTTGGGCTTTCACAGGTATTATTCCCACGCCGCATACAAAGCCACCCGAGCCTATGAACTTTTTATTGCTTACTCGTGCGCCGCTTCAAATCAGGCCGCGATGAGTTGGTGGGCAGGAACCCATCGTTATCACCACGTCCATTGCGATGACGATAAAGACCCCCACTCACCGGTTTCACATTCGTTACTGTATGCATGGCTGGGCTGGGGTTACGATCCCAAACATGCCAATATAAAAATTAAACTTCGCTACCCTGAAACCCGCTGGCTGGACAACTGGTGTTTTTTGGTTCCCTGGTTTGAGTGGGTACTGATATGGACAATCAGCGATTCGCTGGCCTTCGCGACTATGATTTCATTAGTCCCGGCAGGCATGTCGCCTATAGGCACACTGTTTTTTAATTGTATGTCACACGGCGGAAAACCTGACGAAAAAGGCTGCTGTGCCCAACAATACAACCAACTTTCGGCATTTCTTCTTGGCGAACATAACCATAAAGATCACCATGCCTACCCAAATAAGGCCAAACGCCCCGGACCCGACCTGCCCTATTGGCTGGTTCTGTGGCCTATGGCAAAACTGGGATTTGTCTGGGATTTGAAAAACGACCATACCGATACCCGGCGCGTAGATTAGTACACCCGAAACACAATTAAACCTTTACTTCAAAAAAACTTGAGAGAATGGCTCGCCGACAGCCCATTCACCCTGGCTTTATCTTCGGGATATTTTGGTTTTTTCGCACATTTCGGCGTACTCGCAGCTTTAGATGAAGCCAAACTTTACCCTGCTGAAGTATGTGGTTCAAGCGCCGGAGCATTAGCTGCAGCATTCTGGGCTTCCGGATGTTCAATCAACCAATCCCAAAAATTGCTGTTTAATCTGTCAAAAAAGGACATATGGGATCCAGGTCTCGGCCCCGGACTGCTTCGAGGTCAATTATTCAGAGACATCATTCAAAAACACTGCCCAGTCTCCAATATTGAAAACTGTCCGATACCCTTAAAGATTTCGGTGTTTGACCTGATCGGCAGAAAAACACATATACTGGAGCAGGGCAACATCAGCAATGCGGTTTATGCTTCCTGCTGTGTACCCTTATTATTCCACCCAATTCGGATTCGAGGTACTCTATACATAGATGGAGGTATAAAAGATATCCACGGATTGGCTGCCAGTCAAAACGGCAAACGCACATTCCACCACGCCTTACTCTCACAGTGGCCATTTACATCTGAGCAAACTAATGGAATCCCTAAGATTCCCACCCAATCCAACCGCATTACTCTGGTTATCCGAAATTTGCCGTCGCCAGGAATTAACAAGCTTAAATTAGGTCAGAAAGCATTTGACCAGGCTCTACAATCGACCCGGAGCGCGTTAGACCAGCGGTCAGACAATAGAATAATTGTCCTTTAAATAATTGTAATTACCCACCGTATTTAAATTAAAGGGTGCGAGTCATTGATTATTCGGGCTTCTGCAACAAGGACGTTGCAGCAGAGCTTACAGGGAAGTATTCACGCGTCCCGAATAATCAATGACTCGCACCCGATCTACCAAACTTGCTGAGTAGATACAAATAATTTAACAAGACCGTGAATACCCCAGAGTATTACCCAAATGCTTTGATAGCACATAACCTCTGGATCTGAGATCACTCTCAAATTCTCTGCGCTGATCTTTATCGATATACTCATGTTCGTAAAGTAATATATCCGGTCGAATACGTTCAAAATCAAGCTGCTTGAGAATGGAGTAATCATAACCTTCGGTATCGATAAGCAGCAGATTAACCCGATCAACCGCGTGCTTTTCCAATAAATCCTTGAATGGAATACATTCGACACTTTCCTTGACCACATAATCTTCCAGATTCGGAATCGCCCACTTATGCGACAATAAAATATCCAGGTTAAATGTACCCAACCCGTTACACCACTGCGGAAGAAAATTGACATCGTCTCTGACCCGGTAGAAATCGCGAATTTCACGCCGGTCAGATATGGCTACGTTTTCGAAAAGAATACGTCGGCTACCTGCATAGTTTTTTTTTAATTTTTCAAAATAAACCGGCACAGGCTCAACCATAATCCCACTCCAACCGTACCGTTTCACAAACGGCCAAACAGGATCATAAATCACTCCATCGTTAGCCCCTATTTGCACAAAGAAGAAATCATCGTTCGCCTCCGAGGCACGCCGTAACACTTTCCCAAGTGTCCACCACCTCGGAATTCGACACAATACATCAAACATTTTCACTAAATGCAGACGTATCCGAAATGCCATGGATAATTGCTCATTCATCAATAAAAACCCGTCAGTAAAATCCAATCGAGCGCCATAATACTTCGGAACAATTATCAAACTCAAACTTTTACCAGACTTGATAAATCTAAAATTACAACCACCAATTTTCAGTCATTGAAATTAACTACGGTATTTTTTCTGGAGCTTGGCGAAAGATAAGCTACTGTATAAGGTATGACCAGCCAACTCGGGAAGAAACTTTTCGGCCATATTGGTGCACTACTAAGTGTGATCATCGTTTGCGTCGCGCTATCGGTTATGTACAACACTTTACAGACAATCAGTTTTTCTGACGTTACTTCGACCGTACAAGAATTATCCTACTCCTCACTGTTACTGGGGTTTGCGATTACTACAGTAAGTTATTTTATAGTGACCGGTTATGACGTCGTGGCTCTTAGGCATATCCAGCGTCGCATTCCGTATTCGCGAGCCGCTTTGTCTGCTTTTCTGGCATCAACTTTTGGCAATAATATCGGATTTGCCATCCTCACTGGTACCTCGCTCCGATATCGAATCTATTCACCTGTAGGCCTTACAGCACTGGATATTGCCGGTGTAAGTACCATGTGCGCATTGACCACCATTCTTGGTATGAGCTTCGTATTTTCCATAGCCATGCTAATGGGATCCGGTGATTTTTCACCTGAAGGCATCCCTATTCCGGCTAGCTATCTCAAATCTGTCAGCATTGTGTTACTCAGCTTAATCGGTGGCTACATCGTGTATTCGATGTTTCGCCCAATTACATTCCGCAGCCAGAACTGGACATTTAGAATGCCGGGAGCGAAAACCGTGGCCGCTCAAATCGTTCTGGCAACCACTAACCTGTCTCTGGTCGCCACCTTAATTTTTGTGTTGCTCCCGGAAAATACAAATGTCGCTTATATGGGATTTCTGGGTGTGTTTGCCATGGCTCTGATTGCGGGCAGCGCCAGCAATGTACCCGGCGGTATCGGTGTGTTTGAATCCGTTATACTACTGGGTCTTCCGGAAATTTCTCCAGCTGCGTTGCTGGGTTCTATCCTTCTATTTCGCTGTATCTATTACCTCACGCCTTTAGGTATCGCCGCATTACTGCTGGTTTATCACGAAGCTGAACGACAAAAACACCGGCTTGAAGAGATTCACGACTCGACGCTGGATGTACTGGATGAAATCGGACCACACCTGATGTCCCTTATTATCCTGTTGGCCGGTGTCATTCTGTTGTTTTCGGGCTGTATACCAGCAGGCTTTGATCGTAACCAATCGGCCCTTTGGATTCCTTTGATTTTCGTAGAGATCGCCCACCTGACTGGTGCAGCGGCTGGAATAGGCTTGTTGATCACAGCTCGAGGAATTTCTCGCAGACTCACCTCAACATTCAACCTGACTCTAAAACTTCTTTTCATTGGAATCATCACATCCCTGATAAAAGGGTTGGGTTACAGCGAAGCCATCGCCCTTGGAACAATACTGGCATTGCTTTGGTACACACGCTCAGAGTTTCATCGTAGTGCAACCCTATTTGAAGAAGGATTTCCGGTCGAATGGGTTTCTCTACTTTCGATTATTCTTTCGGTCACGATCTGGCTGGGACTTTTTTCGTTCAAAGACATTCCGTATTCAAATTCTTTGTGGTTATCCTTTTCCTACGACGATGATTACGGTCGGTTTTTGAGATCACTAATTGCTGTCTTTGGAATCAGTGGCATCGTCACATATATCAACCTGCTTCGACCCGACCCACTCCCTGAATTGCCGGAAGCAATCATTATGGATCGTATTCATCAGATTATTATCAAGGAATCTAATCTTCTGGCAAACCTTGCCTACCTGGGTGATAAACGGATTCTATTCAGTCACTCCGGCAATTCATTCATCATGTATCAGGTTCAGGGAAAAAGCTGGATCGCGCTGGGTGATCCGATTGGCTCCAAGGATGAATATTCAGACCTTATCTGGTCATTTCGAGGTTTGTGTGATCGATATAGTGCACAGCCCGTGTTCTACATGGTCAATGAACGCAATTTATCCGAATACGACGAACTCAATTTATCCATCGAACGAATCGGTGACGAAGCTGTGATGCCACTTGAAAATTTTTCATTGAAGGAGGAAATGCACAATGATTTATTTGAAGTTCGTAAAAAAGTAATAAACCAGGGAATACGAGTCGAGGTCGTCGGGGGCACGCAATTGAAAAAATTCATGCCTGATTTAGAAAAAATCTCTAAGTCTTGGTTAAAATCAAAAAATATCAAGGAAATGGGATTTTCCAGAGGATTCTTTGCCTCAGACTATGTCGAAAAATTTTCCTGTATTATTGCAACTCATGATAAAAAACCAGTCGCCTTTGCGTTAATTTGGACAACTTCGGAAAAACTGGAATTGGGACTGGATTTATTGCGATTTCACGAACAGGCTCCCATCGAGATAATGGACTATCTAAACATTGAAGCGATGCTTTGGGGAAAACAACAGGGCTACCAAAACTACAATCTTGGCGTCGCTCCCCTCCCTGGATTAAATGACCACCCGCTATCTCCACTATGGCATAGGGTCGGCGACTTGATGTATAAGCAGAGTGGAAGCCAGAGCAACAGCATCGACGATTTTCGCAATGAAGATGAAAAATACCACCCGGCCTGGCTTCCAAAATATATTATTTCACCAGGCGGCGCTAAAACCCCGCGCATCCTGCGGGATATTGGCAAACTCATTTCACAATGCGAAGTAAACACACAAACAACCGATCAAAAGACATAATCACTACCCGCTTAGGGGTTGATTCATTATTTTCTTACACACACAATCCGGTTCCTCTACAACTTCTTTCCCAACATTTAGTCTACTTTTTCTAAGTAATCAATAATTTGCATACTCTGGTTAAGCTCTCAAAACCATAACCAAGAGCAACCCCGCGCCTACCAATTTTGGTTGTAAATAACAATAAAAAAGCGCTACTAATTTACACCAGGCATCTATACAGGAATAGAACAGATACAATCCTTTGAGAATCAGAATTATTCTGATACATTGCGTATTAAATAAAGCAGAATAAAAATTATCTACAATGAAAAAAATAAGAATTGCAATAATCGGAGTAGGAAATTGTGCGAGTTCTCTGGTTCAGGGACTCCAGTATTATAAAAACAAAGATAAAAATTCAGCTACGGGGTTAATGCATTGGGCAATAAATGGCTACACACCCTCGGATATTGAAGTCGTCGCAGCATTTGACATCGACAAACGTAAAGTTGGAAGTGATATTTCCCAGGCAATATTCGCAAAACCGAACTGCACCACTGTATTCTGCCCCGACATCCCAGAATCCGGAATTACCGTACAAATGGGTAAAATTCTGGATGGTTGCTCGGAACACATGCAGGACTATGATGACAATTCCACCTTCCTGTTATCCAGTTTGTGTGAACCGAATAAAGAACAGGTCGTTGAGTTATTGAAAGAATCGAATACTGAAGTATTAATGAACTACCTACCTGTAGGATCAGAGCAAGCCACGCGTTTTTATGCTGAATGTGCCCTGGAGGCAGGAATCGCTTTTGTCAACAATATACCGGTATTTATCGCCAGCGACCCTATATGGGCAAAGCGTTTCGAGACTGCAGGTATCCCGATTATTGGCGATGATATCAAGGCTCAGCTAGGCGCTACAATCACTCATAGAATGCTGACAGATTTGTTTAAAAAGCGTGGAGTTACACTTGAGCGTACTTATCAGCTAAACACCGGTGGAAATACTGATTTTTTGAATATGTTAAACCGCCACCGGCTTGCGTCTAAAAAAACATCCAAAACTGAAGCTGTACAGTCCGTAACCTCTGAACGCCTGGATCAAAAAGATATTCATGTTGGCCCAAGTGATTACGTGCCCTGGCAAAAGGACAATAAACTGTGTTTCATCCGTATGGAAGGCAATTTATTTGGCGATGTCCCCATGAATCTGGAACTAAGACTGTCTGTTGAGGATTCTCCTAATTCAGCAGGGGTGGCTATAGACGCCATTCGCTGTGCGAAATTGGCATTGAATCAAAAAATTGGAGGCCCTCTGCTCGGGCCATCCGCTTATTTTTGCAAACATCCACCTAAGCAGTTTACTGACGACGAAGCCTACCGGTTGTTAGAGGAATTTATCAATCAAGAAACACCCAACACCCAAAACGTCTCCACATTATTCACTGATCGCAAGAAAACCATGTAAGGGTTTCGGACAATTGAGTGCACATGACATGAGCCGCGATTATGAAGCTGTGGATCGATAAGGCACCATGATAAAAGCGCCAATTTTTTATTACCATTCCGTCGGTAATCAGGGCCCTGAGACTTTGCCATCAAACATATTCAGGGAACACCTCGCAGTGATTAAAGAACTGGACTTCACCCCTGTTACCTTCTCCGAATTAATCTCCCTGAATCCAAACACCGACTGTAAGCCTTTGGTATTATCCTTTGACGACGGACTCCTGGACAATTACGAGAACGCTGTACCCATACTGGAAGATTTTAACTTCAAGGCTACATTTTTCGTGATACCCGGATTCGACTACATCACCCGATGGGTGAATCCGAAAACAAGCCAATGGAGTGATTTCAGAAAAAACGGATTTACGATTCCATTCCCCAGTATGAAAGCGCATCACCGCAGACAACTGCATCAAAGCGGCATGGAAATTGGCTGTCATAGTATGACACACCCCTCCCTGAACAAAATTCCGGACAAACAGTTGAATCGAGAAATCAGCGAATCAAAAAGCCGCCTGCAAGACGAATTAAACGCTCCTGTTCATACATTTTGCTATCCAAAAGGTCGATATAATCGTTCAGTACTGAATCATATCCAGCGCGCTGGCTATCAAGCTGCATGCACGACGATGCCAGCATATTATACGGAGGACACACCCAGATACGAGTGCGGACGATTTTTGGTCGAATCTCCGGCACTGTTTAGAAATATCCTCGAATGGTCAGCCTCCTCACACTCGTGGACTCAGTTGGTTTGCGATGCGATCAAACCACCATTGAAAATTAAAAATATGTATTTTTAGATGGGCATTCTGTAAGTTCAGGAACTATGACAAAATAGAAAGCAGGCTAAAAGAAACTTTTAACTGCACCCACCTGCTCTTGAGCATCGTTCAGTAACGCCAGAGACAATTCGGGAGACAACCTGACATTATCCAATTTTGAATAAGCGGGTATCGTATTAATTGGGGGGAGCTCCGATTGTCTTTTGGAGCCTATATAACTGTGTAATTTCGCCAACCTGACAATATCGCAAATCGTCAATTGTGGCCCACTATCATGAAACCATTCTTCAGCCATAACGGGTATTTTCACCATCTCCTGCGGAAATTTCCATCTTTTTAATACCAGACTGCCTATCGGCCCTCTTAGATACGGGATCGCTTTATCCAACTCGTCTGATTCAAACAACTCATCTGGAAATCCTTCTGCAAAAGTCAGGAATGGAATAATACCGATATCACACATCAGGCCTGCCAGTAGCGCCTGATCCGGATCAATCCTGGTGGTTTTCGATGCAAGCACGTAACACAGGCTGGATAATCCTATACTGGACTGCCAAAGATCAGCCAGGAACTTTTTTATTCGGGGATGTTTGGCCTGAAAGACCTGATGCAGGCAAATGCTGGTTACTATTTCACGAGTCGCAATTAAGCCGATTCGGTTGACCGCTTCCTTACAATGAATAGCTGGAATTTCGGTCATGTAAAAAGGGCTGTTAGCGACCTGTATAAGTTTTGCGGCAATGCTTGGATCCATTTGAATAATTTTCACCGCATCTGCAACGCTCACATCTTTGCGTATCGCTTGCCTCAGTTTTAATGCCACATCCGGAAACGACGGCAATTGAAGCTCGTCATTCGCGACGTGCTGGCAAAACGTATGAACTAATCCACTTAGCTTTAATTCTGCTGGTATTTTCAACCGGGCAACTTCTTTAGAACTTCTGTATACCGATTTTTCACAAGTACTCATACTGGTCAATTGACTCGGAACACGTAAAATATGAACGTCCGTTTTCGCAACAGCCCTATATTTATGGATGGGTCCAACTGAAAGTGGAAACCTGGATATTGCAGATCCCGCTTCGACCCGATAGCCACCACCTTCCACAAATTCAATGCCTACAACTCCATCCAGAAGAAACAAAATTGAATTATCGGAATCACCTTCATCAAAAAGCACAAACCCCGACTTTTTAGGCTCTGACTTTTTATGAATGAGCGCCAGAATACGTTCATCAATCGACCGAATCGGGATCAGGCTTTTTAGTGTTTCCAGCGTTACATCTTTGGAACGCAGCCCCTTGCGAGAAAATTTTTTTCGTTTTCGAGCCCCAAAATCACCTGGGGCCATACCCTGTATCAGAGTATGATCCCGATTGGTTTGTATTTTTGCAATCAGCCACCCAAAAAGTACTATCAAAAATACACCAAAGGCTAAACCATAAAGTACTTCCACTACCGACCTCTTCAAATCTCAGCGAAACTTTTAATCAAACAACCACCAAATCAGGGAATTTCGTGGTCAGGGTTCAAGCCATTGATTGTTTGGGAAGCATAAAGCCGATGTAGACTCCGCTGTAACATCTATGTAGCAGAATCCTGAGCAATCTGTGGCTTGCAGCTTGAGAAAAATAATCGCAGAATAGTTACTTTAAATGTTCCATTCCGAATCAACCCTCTTAATATTTATCCTACTATTTATATAAAAATTAGACGGAATTTATAATAATTTCAATATTCAGAATAATGTGAATATTTATTTTTTTAACCTACAACCTATTGATATCAATTTGCATAGCCTCAGCAATCGGGGCCATCAGGATCCTAGCTATTGATTGTACGGAATGCGTAACGACCTCCCTGCAATCTCTGCTGCAACACCCGTGTTGTAGAACCCTAAACAATCAATAACTTACACTCCAACAATATAGGCACTGAATAATTACTTCAATTTTTCCTTTATCCGGGAAGCGACTCGATAATAAAATTCACCACAAGATAAAGTAAATTCAAACAGCCTTTACAGACAAGACCACTAGATTGTCCAACACTTGCACGAATTGTTCACATATAATTTCCGGGCGGTATTGCAGGGCATCCCTGCGTCCCTGTTGAATCATTGACTCTCGTTGGGAAGAAAATTCTAACAATCTGGTTATTTCGCTGGCAATCAACGAACTGTCCGGCTTAACCAGAACCCCATTCTCATGATGTCTAATAATATCTTCAGGCCCGCCACAGGCAGTGGCAATGACAGGACATCCAACCGTCATTGCCTCTGCAACAACATTTCCGAATCCCTCACTTTTGGAGGTCAAAACTAACATCCTGGCATGTGCCATATATCGCCAAGGATTTGCATCGAAACCTGGAAGCAATACTGACCCAGTCAGACCACAGCTTTCAATCAAGTTTTCTATACGGCATCTTTCCGGGCCTTCACCGAGAATCATTAACTTTAGCTTCCGTTGCGGATTCACTTTCACAAACGACTCAATCAATACATCAAATTGTTTTAATTTGACCAGTCGACCCACCGCTAATATGTAGTCATAATCTATCTTTACAGCTAACGACGCTTTTTTCTGAACCTCTATCGCATCAACTGGATTGTGAACCGTACTTAAACGATTTAGTGGAACTCTATATTGATCCCGAACAGCTTTTTTGACCGCATTTGATACACAGGTGACTGCATCAGCATAGCGGTACACTCTGCCAAGAATTGACAATACAAATCTTTCTAAAATCTTTACAGTGAAAAACTGATTTGTCGCTCTTGAGGTATTACTGTCTTCCGATATGATCCACCGCGTGTCACTCTTACCATACACTAAACAAACAAGATACATTGGAAGTGTTGTTTCCAATGTAAACGTTACTATAATCGTCGGTCGCAACCTTTTGATTAATTGATTTATTTGGTAAACCGCCAAAACAAAATTATAGACATTTACAAAACTGGTAAGTGGATATAAAAAGGTCTCCAGCCAACGTGGAGCACTCACAAAGTGAAGGATCGATGCGGGTATATGCGCGAGAAAATCCCCCTCTTTACGCAATAACCCCAATTTAACAGTATAGTCATTCACTCCCCAATGATTAACAAGGATACTAACCCGCCGTTCTACCCCGGCCCCAACCATTGAAGGCACAACGAACAACACACTTTTAAGACTTGAAATCTGGTCAGCGGAAGCGAGCATTTTTATACTGTATTTACTTCGGTTTTTTGGAATGTTGATAGTACAAGCATTGTCACTCCAAAAACTATAGTAACAATGCCTAATACTTTCTGAAAACTAAAGGCTTCTCCAAATATAAAATACCCGCATGATAGAGTAATACAACTCTGTAAAACGGCAAAAAGAGGAACGCTCACAGAAACATCTCCATGAGAATATGTTATTTGCATACATAACCATCCAACTATACTAAATAACATCATCATCGCAAATGGCCACACACTGATAAAATAAACAACACTATCCAGTGAAAATATAGAGAATTCTCCAAGTTCAGATACCACCAGGTTGGTATTTGCTTTTATATATGTTTCAACATTTCCAAACGAGATGCCAGTACAGATCGCATAGCATATTTCATACTTTTCTATTTTATTATTGTAAGTAATATATATTATTCCACATATCATTAGAAAAGAAATGCAACTAAACCAGAATAAACGCTCCACATTAGTATTCAGTCCCGTCGATGTCTCCTGAATAAAAATAATGAGCAGAGTACCAACAACAACTGTACAAACACCTAGCCACTGTCTTTTTGTCAATAATTCTCCTAAAAACTTATACCCTAATAATAAAACAAATATATAAGAAAAATTCAAAATAGGATATACAACCGATATATCTATATTAGATTGAATCTCAATAATAGCCAGGTTGGTTAAAAAACTCAGTGCGACCCCCAATATCCAAACTTTATTACTAATTAAAAATATTATTATATTCCTTATATTACGTATCTGAGTATCCGTTCTATTTTGAAGGCCATATTTACACAGAACAGCACTAAGACCGTAAAGAAAACTACAAAAAAACACAAGAAACGTATAGATAAACATTTATATTACCGTTATAAATTTATAATTATTCAGCAATCAGTTTTCTAAAAATGCAGATCATTAAGATTGCGCAAGCCTCTGTAACAAAGATGTTTAAGCAGAAATTATAGCAAATGGTTTAAATTTCCCGCATAGTCCGTGCCCTATACACTAACTAAGAAACTCGCTGAGTAAACGCAGAATATTTGAATAATTCTCTATACATCAGGACTAGTCCTGATTTAGGATACCTGTTCTTCATTATTTCCACTCACCGAGGTGAAAGTAATGACGAATACCCCTATCAGTATAATTAATATACCCACTATTTTTACCACAGAAAAATGTTCATCATAAATATAATATCCGCTTGAAGTCGATAATCCTCTGGATATTACTGCCAACAAAGCAATACATATCGATACTTTTCCATGTGTAAGTGAAATATGCATACAAACAAACCCCGTAATCGAAAACACGATCAATGCCAGTGATGGCCAAATATGTAGAAATTCCGCCAGGCTTTGCAAGGACAGAACAGAAAATCCTCCTGTGTGATCGGTAATCAGATTAGTGGATGCTTTCACAAAGACCTGGCAATTGCCAAAGGCTATTCCTGCCGATATTGCATAAACAATTTCATAATTTATTCTTTTATTCAGACGAGTACTGATGATTAATAATACTATTAGAAATAAAGATAAAGCAGATTGTAATAACAAATTTTGTACATTGGTCACACCACCCGTAATTGGCTGCTCAACTAAAACAACAATTAAAGTACCCAATAGTACCGTTACCGTCCCAATCCATTGCGTAATTGTCAATTTTTCCCGTAAAAACAAATAGCCTAATAACAGAGTAAATATATATGTACTCGTTAATATTGAATGCACAACTGACAAATCGAGGACTGATTGTATTTGCAATACAGCAGCATTTGACAATAAAGAGACCATTACACCTAAGAACCATATTTTATTTCTAATCAGAAACCAGGTCAGATGCAGTATATTGGGATGTTCCCCGGAACCGTATCCCCGCATCCCATGCTTGCAGAGAACAGCACCGACAGCAAATAATAAGCTACATACAATTGTAAAAAATACATATATATTCATACTGGTTCCGGTTCCTTTAAACTGAGACCAGATAAAATCAGCATAAATACTCCAATAAGTATTGTAAGTATGCCTGCTATTTTTACGCTATCAAAACTCTCGCCATAAACAAAATATCCGCTCGACATTGATACAATTCTCTGAGTAACAGCAACAACAGGAACTGTAATTGATACGTTTCCGTGTGAATAAGTGATCTGTAAAAAAAGCCATCCAGCTGCACCGTATACGAACATGACTAAAAACGGCCAAGACGAGACAAATTCCACCATACTGCCCATCGAAAAAATAGAAAAAAAGCCAATCTCTGTAGATACATAGTTAGTGGTCGCTTTCAAATAGGTTTCGACGCAACCAAAACACACACCCGTACTCATTGCGTATGGAATTTCATAATTTATAGTTTTATATCGATACGCCGCACCCACAAGAATCGAGATTAAACAAACTGACATCGCAGTCAAGATCAATAAATTTTGAACCGCGGTTGGTTGGCCACTGGCAGTATCCTCAATCGATAAAATTAAAAACGTACCCAAAACAACCACCCCTACCCCGACCCACTGATCCTTATTGAGACGTTCACTCAAAAACCAGTGCCCAAGTATTAAAACAAAAATATAGGAGAAATTGAGGATAGAATAGACAATAGATACATCAAGACGCGACTGTATCTGGATCATGGATATGTTGGCAACCAAACTCAAAATCACGCCTAGCACCCATATTCTGTTGGACACTAGAAAAAGCAGTAACTTACGAAAACTTAAATCGCGAACATTTACTGTATTTTGCAACCCGAATTTGCATAGAACAGCGCTTATGCTATAAAGCACACTGCATATTAAAGCCAGGATAGAATAAATTATCATTACCAGCCCAGAAGATCAGGAAACTTGACGAGAATAGAAGTCGTCGCAAGAAGAAGGGATTTTGAGTCCATTTATTCGATTCAAAAAAGCTTGTGTTTAATTGCACAATCAGGCACTAGTATAAGTTATCTTTAACGAGTGCAATCGGAAACATGGATCAGCTATCTCTTTTTCGCAGTGGACACTCCAGCCAGCGAAAGCCCTACAATAACCATATAAACCATAAAGATACACGCATATCCAGCAACATGCAGAGTGCATACAAAGGCTGCGGATAATAACATTGTTTGGCTCACAATGGCACTCAGCCAATTATCAATCCGCAGTTAAAAAAAAACCCAACTCTAAATTGAGTCAGGTCTTTATAGGAGTGTGGAGAACGCCCCACAACCCGCAATTACAAAACAAATTTATATCAATCCAATCTCTGTACTTAAAGAGACCAATCGATTTATTTCTTTGTAGTTCTTTTGGCTGGTTTCGCAGTATCCGCTGCAGAAGTAAAGGTTTCTGCCATAATTTTCTGAACTTCCGTACCATAGCTTACGATCTCTTCGGAAACCGATTTACTGTCTGCAATCATTCTTTCCATATTGGTGCGTGCAATTTCACTCTGCTCTTTCAAAAAAGTCGCTAACGCATCGAAATCTTTAACATCTGATGCAGCTTTGAGGCGTTCATCAGTTTGCTCTACAAAGGATTTTGTTGCCTCAGTTTGGGCCTCGATCGTAGATTGAAATTTTGTCAAATTTAAATCTACCAGTTTTTGAACAGGTTCATACATTTTGGAAAGATCTGCGTCTGGAAATACTTTAGTCATCGGTGAACTCCTGTTGGGAATCAATTAAAAGGGCTTTAATACACAAGACAATGATAGACCAAAATATATTGCGCTGCAACATTTTTGTGCAGTGCAATATATTTAATGCCTTAGCCAGCGAAATTCTGTAACAAAATTAGCTTCGAACAACGTGTACCCTTTGTAGAGTTTCACTCCAGGAGAACCCCTATAATATTAAACACGCGACACGAAAATGCCAGCCAACCCAATAAGCTGGTATTATGCCGACTTAGACTGCTTCCTCCAGATGCAAAGGATCAATCATTATGGAAAAAACTGTAGCTTCTGCGCCATCCACCGATCAGCTATACAGAGCTAAGCCTCCTGTTTCTGCAATTCCAGTATTTAAATGCTTCTTGTTCATTGGTCTCAGCCTTGCACTCAGCGGATGCACAAGCCTGGGTAAAGGTTTTGGCGAAGCCTTGTTGAATCAACAAAAAGAAGACACTCGAATCTGCCACGTAGTCGGCAAAAGTTTTCCTGGAATCGCGCCGACTCTGGAAAAAGAACAAGGCACAACAAAAGTATTAATGGTTCACGGTGTAGGCAGCCATATCCCTGGCTACAGTACAGAATTCCTTCAAAAACTTTCAAAAGAATTAAATCTCACGGTACAGAATAGCCGGTTTAAAGAGTTCGCCCTTGTCCACCCCGATAATGCAGAAAAAGATCTGGGGGTTTTACGGGTTCGCCGACTCATGGACGAGACAATGAAAAAAACCATGTTGTTTTATGAATTAACGTGGTCACCCATCACCGATAACGAAAAATCTATACTCGCATACGACAATTCCGGTGAATTCTCTTACCGGCGCGCAGAAATAAATAACCTGTTGAAAAAGTTTTCGAATGATACGGGTCCGGATCCAATGATCTATCTTGGTGAAAGTCACAATGATATTCTCATGGCATTTCGGCAATCAATGTGCTGGATGATAGGCTACGATTGGGAAACTCTGCCCGAATCAGCGGCTCACGCCTGCTTGTCGCTGGGCCATGGGCACACTATATCCGCTAAGGCCGTCACAAATATGACCATCGACGATTATGCCATCGTCTCCCATAGCCTCGGCAGTCGAATTACCATGGACAGCATGCAGGAAATTGCTCAGAATGTGGCAGATGAAGATGCACGGCGAGATAAAACCTGGAAGGAATCTGCATTTATCCGTGAATTTCAGAATAAAGAAATCCCCTTGTATATGTTATCCAACCAACTCCCACTCTTGCAGATGGGCCGGAAAGTCCCGCAAGTTCGTGGCCAAAAAGAAGCCTATTGTACGAAAGAAGGTTCCCACTATAATGATCGAATCGTCAATAAAACATCCATTATTGCGTTTAGCGATCCTAATGACATATTAAGCTATGCAATACCCCACGGATTTTCAGATCAGTACCTTGATTCCAGACTTTGCATAGATACCACCAATATCGATATAAATGTGGCTGAAATCATTGATCTGTTCGGCGCGGGTAAATTTGCGAACCCATTGACCGCTCATACTGGTTATGACAGCGATGACCGTGTGGTTGCATTAATCGCAAAAGGCATAGGCACACCTGCATCCGCTCAATTAATCGATAAAAAAAAATGTGAATGGACGCGTTTGGTTGATTAACAACTAATTACAACGTCAAATAACCTGCAATGATTTATGTGGGGAAGCGGCTCAGCGGATCTGCGAAGCACTCTGGTCTTTAAATATTCGAACTTGCAGCACAGGAACACTATTCTCGGAAAAATAACTCATCATGATTTCTTCGCGAATAAATCCAATCAGTGAATATTCAAAAATTGCCATCGAAGTCTTGCAGACACAAATCATGCAACATGGAATTACACCTTTCGTACATTATGAACTGGAGGGCGTATTCAAACCATCATTCGACTCTAAGCGTAACCATTCATGCCTCGACTATGAGGGAATCAACCAGGAACTGGCCAAACTGTCTATACAGGGGCATTTAAAACCCGAATATTGGCAGCACCAGTGGGAATTCGTTACAGATTTCGAAGGCCAGTCACCGTTAAAAACCGCAAATGATCTTCAACAGGCACTACGTCTTTTACCGCGTATTATGAAACACTACGGCGCCGAGGAAATCTATATAAAACCAGTAATTTGGGATGGAGATCATAGACGACTTAGCTCCGGTAGTCAGGCGATATTCAGCAACGAAAAAAAATCTGTCCATATACCTAATGCGATTCAAATTAACATCAGTGCATCAGACCCTAACGGTAAAAATATGATCCCTATCGATGGTATGGGAGAACGCTTACAAAACTGCTTATTAAACAGCAGCTATGAATGCAGTCTTTTATATTTGCCTGAAGCCGAAGCATTTGAACGACTGAACCTCAAAGAAAAATTTGGTCTGAACAATGAGCTCTGTTCTCCAACCGAACTATCCGGGGGACACCAGGGCAGTATCGCCCTGTATAAAAAAATCGGCAAACACAACCAAATGATGGGCATAAAACCCTTAGTCATAGACGCACAAAAAGCACCACTTTCTAGCATACAAAACTGGCAGTCCCTATCAAGAATTGAGCACCGCCTGGGCGCGTCGAGCCAACTCTTTAACCCTTATGTTAATACCGTATTTGCATTGGCTAACCTTTCGGACGCACTTTTTAAAAACAAATACAAGCAACAAAACAGAGAATGTAACGATATTAACAAAGCAAATTTACCGACACTGCCAAACAGCTTATTTTCAAAAAACGATAAAGACGGAGCATTCGAAATTTTTCAACAAGGCGAGTGGTTCAACAAAAAAATCAATTGCTGCGCCGATGAAATAAAACAAAGCAGCAACCGGTCTATTCCTAAAAACTTAGGCGACTTGATAAAACAGGCGGTGCTGGAATCTTACCGAACGCCGATTGTAACCCCCGGTCATTCACCCAAAAGACAAAACCACTCCGTACGTCTTCGATCATACAATAAATAAATCATATCTAAATATGAATACTGTAATGACACCTGAACCCGTCAACTCACGGATAGCCAAAACTCTACTTTTATCCGGAGTGTCTGAAGCAACAAAGAAGCAGGAACTTAGAGATTATTTTCACAATACATTTTCTCTCTACGAATCATTATTCGACACAATTCAAACTAATGATGCGTACTATCTGAAACCAGAACCCCTTCGACATCCGCTGATTTTTTATTTTGGCCACACTGCCACGTTTTTTATCAATAAATTGATTCTTGGGAATTTTATCAACCAGCGAATCAGTGAAAAATTCGAATCGATGTTTGCTGTCGGCGTCGACGAAATGTCCTGGGATGATCTTAATGATAATCACTATGACTGGCCCAGCGTAGAAAATGTCAGGCAATATCGCAGCAAGGTAAGAAAACAGATTGATCAATTGATCGCTAACATGTCACTTGATCTGCCGATCACTCAGGATTCCTTAGCCTGGGTATTACTTATGGGTATCGAACACGAACGGATTCATCTGGAGACATCATCAGTTATTATTCGCATGTTGCCCCTGCATACGGTCCACCAACACGAAATGTGGGAACCCTGTCAAACATATGGCCCGGCTCCTGATAATACCATGGTTACAATATCTGCAACCTCACTGACTTTGGGAAAATCCCTCGAATCTGACACTTACGGATGGGACAATGAATACGGTCAGAAAACCGTTGATATCAACACCTTTAAAACATCAAAGCACCTGGTCTCTAATCAGGAGTTCCTCGAATTTGTCAATGATAGTGGGTACCTGACCGAAAGCTACTGGACTGATGAAGGCATTGCCTGGCTGCGATATACAAAAGCGAAAATGCCGCGATTCTGGTATCAGGAAAAGAATGAATATTATCAACGCAACTTACTGGAACAAATAAAATTACCCTTAAACTGGCCGGTAGAAGTCAATTATTTGGAAGCCAAAGCATTTTGTAATTGGAAATCCAGGCAATCCGGTGGTTCATTTCGACTACCAACCGAGGCCGAATGGAGTGCATTAAGAGAAATGATCGATATTGATCAACCCCACTGGGATCAAGCACCGGGCAATACCAATCTCGAATACTACGCATCGTCCTGCCCGGTGGATCACTTCGCTGTAAATGGAATCTACGATATCGTCGGCAATGTCTGGCAATGGACAGAAACGGCAATCGACGGTTACCCTGGATTTAAAGTTCATGAATTATATGACGATTTTTCCACTCCAACCTTCGACGGCAAACATAACCTCTTCAAGGGTGGATCCTGGATATCCACCGGCAATGAAACAACCAAACACAGCCGTTACGCATTCAGACGACATTTCTTCCAACACGCAGGATTTCGCTATGTGGAAACCGAAACTAATGATCTGCCTGAAGACACGATAAATTTCTACGAAACTGACGAACTGGTTTCCCGCTATCTACATTTTCACTATGGAGCCAACTATTTTGATGTCGAAAACTACGCTTTGGCCCTAACGAAAATTGCACTGCAATATTTACCCGAAATACCCAGACACAGAGCATTGGACCTTGGCTGTTCCGTAGGTCGCGCAACATTCGAGCTGGCTCGCTATTTTGATCATGTAGACGGTATCGATTTTTCAGCACGCTTCATCCAACATGGTTTTCGAATGCTGGAAAATGGCAAGGTTCGCTATACCATCCCGACTGAAGGAGACCTCGTCACTTATGAAGAAGCCAACCTTGAAACCTTTGGTTACGAACATATCACACACAAGGTAAATTTCGCCCAGGGCGACGCCTGCAACTTAAAATCCCTGTACTCTAACTACGATGTTATTTTTTGCGCCAACCTGATTGACCGGCTCTACGACCCTCGCATGTTTTTGCGAACCATCCCTGAACGACTGACAGAACGAGGTTATCTGATCATCAGCTCCCCCTACACCTGGCTGGAGGAACACACCGAAAAATCAAAATGGCTCGGTGGAACCAAAGTAAACGGAGAAAACTTCACAACCCTGGACGGATTAAAAAAAGCTTTGACGCCACAATTCGAATTGGTCACCACACAAGATATTCCGTTCGTCATTCGAGAAACACAACGTAAATTTCAATATGGCGTTGCAGAAATGAGTATATGGAAACGTGTTGCATCTCGTTGAGGGTAAACACGATAAGACGCCAGGTGTAATAAATTGCTATGGAGACCACAACGCACTCTAATACCTACTGACTATAACCAATCAGAGTCTGGCTTATTTACGAATTTCAATGTAGGATCTAATCCCATAAAGGTTCTCTATAATCTGTAGCATGTAGCACTTTACATTAACAACTGATCGTAAGGAATATCGTTGATTTAAAGACCCCAAAAAACTGGGGGTGGTATTAGAAGGGTCTAATAAATCAGTACCACCCAGTTAAGTGGATTTCTCCATCTTCAGTAATTGTTTCGGGCTTGATTCTACACAACATTTGCTACCTTTATGCAATTTAACCCAATGTACTCTCAAAATTGACAGCTTTGCATATTTAATATTAGACTTTTAATATGCAAAGCTATGTCCATCGAAACAAAGAACCAGCGATTGAAAAATATTTACAATCATTCCCTTGTGTTATCCTTTTAGGAGCAAGACAAGTTGGGAAATCAACTCTAGCAAAAAATCTGCTGAAAGATAAAGATTCTTCAATTTACCTGGATCTTGAGGATCCAAGAGATTTTGCGAAACTGCAAGATCCCATATCCTATCTAGAGGCAAATAACGAATCTTTGATTTGCATAGATGAAATTCAAAGATCCCCTGAAATTTTCACGCATCATTTCTCTTCGCACCACTCGCCAATATTAATAAAACCAGCAAGCTAACCCATAAAACACTCGGCACCAGGAAGTGCCATTGTTGATAAAATGTTGGCAATGGGACTTTATTATACGGCACTGTATAAATCCCAAACCATTCCTGATGCATTGGCGATTGTTCGAGTATTTTTCCGGATGCGAGCGCAACTGTAGATATACCCGTATTGGTTGCCCGCAACACAGGCCGGCGAAATTCTACTGCTCTGGCCAAAGTCATTATCATATGCTGATAAGGTTCCTGCCAGGTTCCATACCACGAATCATTGGTCACGTTAACAATAAACTGTGCCCCCAGATTAGCCAATCCTCGAGAGAATTCGGGAAATAAACTTTCGTAGCAAATTTGTGGCCCGATTTTAAAGCCATTCCAGGCTAATAATACAGTCGGCCCCGGACCTCGCGCATACTCACCTATGGGTGGCAGCCATTGACGAATTTGTGGAAACCAGTCTTCTCCCGGAATATACTCACCAAAGGCCAGCAGATGAGTCTTACTGTAATGGGGATCAACCACATTTCCACTGCGATCTAATAAAAACAGAGAATTGGTAATTCGATTGGAAGGCTGATCCACGCCATAACCTCCCGTAATTAAAGCCAAACGACGACTGGCCAGAAATTGCTTGAGCGCTACAGGCAAACCGTCAGCATAAGAAGCTTCACCCAGCAACGACGGAAATGCCGCCTCCGGCCACAAAGCAAAATCAACATCGATTGCACTACTGGAATTCAATCCCCGCTGCGTTAATAATAATTGGTCTAATAAAATTTTATCGCGAAACCCAAGACCCAGTTCCGCTGCACTCTTTTCTTCATTGCCAATATTTCCCTGCACCATTAATACTTTAAACGTGGCGTCGGGCTGAAGCAGTTGAGTCTCGATTCCTACACCGACAACATTTAAAACCACAAAGATTAGAACTACAGCCAGTGCTAGAATTTTTCCTTTAGGTTGCCGACGATGCTTCCAGATAAAATACGATGACAAGCTCGCCAACACAGTAGCCGCACTGAGCCCGCTAAAACCAATATATTCGGCTAACTGATAAACAGGTACGCCAGAGCCGTACCATGAATAGCCAAAGTTCCAGTCAAACAGAGTTACTGAATAGGCTTCGCACAGAACCGTAATCATCGCCATTAAACTAATCGACAATCGCTCGGACATAGCAAACTTTTTCTGCGCGAAAAACCACAATGCCCCAGCAACTGGCACAAATAAATGCGCCAACATTGCAAAAAACAACATCCCCACTGCCGCTAATATCCAGGGCAAATGTGCAAATTCATGCAACAAATAGGTCACCCAGTTAAAACCAATCAGAGTAAAAACAAAAGAGGTTATACAGCCGCCCAGGATAACTTGCTTTAAATTCGTCTGCCTGTACCAAAAAGTCCATAAAGGGACAAAACAGAACAATGATGCCCACGGTGGAAACGGTATATAGCTGGTGCCAATTAGAACACCCGACAAAATTGGAAGAACCCACATATTAATTTTTAAAAACTACATTTCTGGTGTAAACACTCAGCAACTATTTTTTCAGGGCACAACCCGCAAAACTCTCTGAATCAATACTTTGTTAGGAGCGAGGTTTTCTACAAAACCTGACTATTGCTTCCATTTATTTTCAGAAACCAATGAATCCAAATCTCTACGGTTATCCCAGCCTTCTGTCTGTAACATGGGTTGATCATAAAATTCTTCTACATGACCCAAACAAAGCACTGCAATCGGCGTACTACCCTCAGGTAGCGCTAACAAAGCTGTCAATTCTAGCGGATCGAATAATGAAACCCAGCCCAAACCAATGCCCTCCACTCGAGCTGCAAGCCACATGTTCTGAATTGCACACGCTGCTGAGGCGAGATCCATTTCCGGCAATGTTCGACGTCCGAATATATACTTTTCACGCCCATCCATTAACGCGACGACCAATAACTCACCACATTGCATAATGCCTTCAACTTTAAGCTTCATAAATTCACTCCGCCGTTCAGCAAGCGCATCAGCCGTATTCAGTCGTTCTTTATCCACAACTTCGTAGATCTCTTTCCTTAAACCCGGATCAGTAATGCGAATAAATCGCCAGGGTTGCATAAAACCAACACTCGGAGCCAGATGTGCTGCTTGAAGCAGTCGCTTTAAAGTTTCAGTATCTATTGGATCAGATAAAAAATGGCGCATGTCTCGGCGCTCTGCAATGGCGCGGTAAACTGCGGCGACTTCATCCGGACTAAACTTGTTCAACGGGTTTTCCAACATTCACAAGCCAAACGATACCGCTTATCATGGCAAGCTGGAGAACGATATGCAAGCGTTGACTGCCAGAGAATAGAAAGTACCTTGCAAACACACATTTTTCGACCAGGCATCTAAATCACAATTGAACCGTTTCAAATATAACCGTATAGTCCCCAACCTGGAATAACGAGACCATAGAACATAAATTACAAGTCACGTGCATATGCATAGACCGCAAATCACCTGTTAAATAAAACTTTAAAACAATCAGATGTAAAAAGACTTACAGTGAAATTTTTTAGGCTGCAAAACATTCAATATTTTTCAACCTATGCACAAAACTCGCTGAGTCGACAGACAAAGTAAAAAATAATCCCCGGCATTGGCACACTGAAAAATATCCACAACCAACCACAGCGCCAAGAGTGACCAGTACTTTATACTGCGGAGTATTCGAGTGAATCTATTTAAAAAATTCAGAGCAAAATGGAAAACCATGCGAGGTATCAGCTTGCTAAAAAGGACAGAAAAAGCAGCGCTTCCAAAAGCGATCGGCTATTATAATGCCGCGTTCAGCCGTTTTGCAGATGCAGTAGCGATAAATCCGGAAATGGCCGAAGCCTATCAAAGTTGGGGACATGGCTTATATAACCTGGCCCGAAGACAATCAGGTAAAGAGCAATTGCGTACCTATCGCAGCGCCTGCGAAATCTACCAACTGGCCCACCAATATGAGCCGGATGATTTCGATAGTTTAAAATTCTGGGCCTTATCATTACGTCGACAGGCTCAAACTAAACGTGAAAAAAACCCGGATCCACTTTATAAAATGGCTTATGAGAAATTTGCTATGGCAGTACAGATTAAAGACGATACCAATGACTGCTACCACCATTGGGGACTCACTCTTTACCAGCAGGCACGTAAAAAAAACGCTAAAGAAGCACTCACAATTCTAAAGCAAGCCTGCGAAAAATTCGCGGCCTCAGAATCGGTCAAAAATAATCAGGTTCATACCCTAAATGATTGGGGCGCATCGTTGATCGCACTCGCCAACCTAACGGAGCGGGATGAAGCAAATACACTACTTGATCAAGCAAGAGAGAAATGCTTGACTGCAGAAAAAATAACGCCAGGCTTTGCATCCTATAATCTCGCATGTATCGCTAGCATGAGTAATGATATTGATCTGTGCCGCCAATACCTGGAAACCGCCCACAAGCATTTCAAAATTCAATCTCCCGGCCAGATGGAAAACGACCCGGATCTAAAAAATGTCCGTAAACTGGACTGGTTTAAGTCGCTGGCCATCAAAGTTCGCGATGATTTCTAGGAACGCTGAAGCTCAACAATATCAACAATGACAAAAGAATAAAGCTAACTGCTCACCCCTCTATGGATGACCTGTTCCGGAAGACGCCGTAAATACATCCATGCAGGCTTGGATGCGCCTTCCCTTCCGCATACACTTCCTCCACAAATCACCCATAGAGGGCTGGTTCAGCAGGGAGAACAGTAGTTACGAATAAAAATTAGTATTCTGACAATTTAGTCCTGTTGAACAAAGCCGGTGGTTAAAAAATGTTCATATGCCAAGTGCAGAAACTAAGGAGCGAGGTTTTAATAATATGCGAAAGATTGACGCAGGATTATTGTTTGTCTTCAAGGCGTAGCAACAGGCACATAGCAGGGCTACGCAACTGTTGCTACAACGCAGAAGACGGACAAT
>Ga0114934_10000101_pt1 | contig 47362 bp, 49 predicted proteins | sample 4SBtaG_2_FD_99695 | JGI IMG/M metagenome (GOLD analysis project Ga0114934, IMG submission 99695) | Deep subsurface microbial communities from Kolumbo volcano to uncover new lineages of life (NeLLi) - 4SBTROV10_white metaG | ecosystem: Environmental > Aquatic > Marine > Volcanic ...
ATAATTTTATTATGAATATATATATAATTATAAATGGATATTTTAGCTAATAAATTTTCGCACAAAAATATAGACAGTACAACTATCTACTTCAATAGGTTGTTTTCTATCAGATAATCCATGGAATGAGGAGTATGTTCTAAGAGCAATGTAAAAATTCGCTATAAAAAAATTTGGGACTTATCATGAACTAGTGGACAACATAGGATATTGTATCTAATGTTTTTGACTTACCACTATTAACTTATTATGAACTAGTGGACAACCTATTTATGCTATTATGTATAATAGAAATCATATTTATATTATATTTTTGGTGTTTGTAGTAATTACACTACATTTAGTAAAGAAATAAAATTGCTAGAGATAATTCTAAATAAGCCTTGATTTCATGGATTTGCGACAAATTGCAAAAATGTTTTACTAAATAAGAAATATATAGTTTATTAAAAGTCGCATAGGAAAAGTATAATTATGTGCTGTAAAAATTTGTTGGCGTTTTTGCACGTTTATGCTATATAATATTCACAGTAAAAGGTAAAATAATTAAATTATGGGGGGTTGATGATGTGGATGCATATAAAGTACTGAAGATAAAACAAAGCATTTTTGAAAATAATGATAAACAAGCAGAATTGCTTAGATTGGAATTAAAAAAAAATAATACTTTTTTATTGAATTTGATGTCATCGCCTGGTTCAGGCAAGACAACAACTGTTATAAGAACAATAGAGGCTTTGAAAGATGAAATGAATATTGGAGTTATGGAAGCTGATATTGATTCAGATGTAGATGCTTATGCTGTATCACAGACTGGTGTAAAAGTAATACAATTGCATACAGGTGGTATGTGCCATCTTGATGCGGATATGACAAAACAAGGTATATTAGGATTAGGAACAGAGGAAATTGATTTTGCTATATTAGAAAACGTAGGAAATTTAGTATGTCCAGCTGAATTTGATACTGGTGCTTCAAAAAATGCTATGATTTTAAGTGTACCTGAAGGAGATGATAAACCTTTAAAATATCCACTGATGTTTTCTATAGTCGATGTTTTATTGATTAACAAGATGGATTCAATAGGCATTTTTGAGTTTGATTTGAAGGCAGTTAAAGAGCGTGTAAAAAAACTAAATCCTAATATTAAGATTATACCAATTTGTGCTAAAACAGGAGAAGGAATTGAAAAATGGGTTGATTGGATACGTACAGAAGTTAAAAATTGGAAAAGATAAAATTGGATTAGTTTTAAATTGGGGGATATATATATGGTAAAAGAAAAGGTATTGGATTTTGCAAATAAGATCAGCATGACAAGACGCGGTTCTAAAAATGAAATAACACCTGATCGGCCAGAATATAAAATTTTAGAACCGATTATTACCGAAGAAATGGCTGAAGTAGGGTTATGTCTTGAATTGCGTAAAAGGATGAGTGCAGAAGAAGTTGCTCCTTTATGTGGTAAATCTGTAGAGGAAACAGAAAAACTTTTATGGCAATTGGCAGTTGCAGGTGGTGCTTTTGTCAATGAACTAGATGGTGTTAATAAATACTGGATTGAACTTTGGGTTCCAGGGCATATGGAAATGATAGTTAATAACAAGGATAATGTTAAAAAGTATCCTCAATTAGGAATAGCTTTTGACGAATATGGAAAATTAAAAGGCTCTTTGGCTGCAGGAAATATTCCCATAGGAGCAGGACCAATGCGTGTTATTCCTATTGAAAAAGCTATTGAAGGCGAAACTAGGGTAGCTTCATATGAAGAAGTTTCTAAATATCTTAATGAGAATACTATTTTTTCAGTTTCAGATTGTGCCTGTCGTACAGCAAGAGAAGCTGCTGGAGAAGGATGTGGACATTTAAAAGAAGATATGTGTATTCAAATGGGACATGCTGCAGAATATTATATTAAAACAGGTAGAGGTAGAAAAATTACGCGTGAGGAGGCTTTCGAGATTATAAGAAAAGCAGAAGAAAATGGATTGATGCATAGCATACCAAATACAGATGGACCTGGAAAAACTCATGCAATATGTAATTGTTGTGGTTGTGGGTGTTTTTCTATGAGACTTGCAAATATGTGGACGAATCCTGATATGGTACGTTCAAATTATGTTTCACAAGTAGATAAGGATAAATGTGCAGCTTGTGGGGAATGTGTTGAAAATTGCCCATCTGGTGCATTAAAATTAGGTCAAAAGATTTGTTCAAAAACACCTATTTTTGAACAAAAAAGAGAGCTTCCGTATGATACAGAATGGGGGCAAGATAAATGGAATTTTGATTATCGTGTTAATAGAAAAGTTGTTGTAGATACTGGTTCAAGTCCATGTAAAGCAGAATGTCCTGCTCATATTAGTATACAAGGTTATATTAAGTTAGCTTCTCAAGGAAGGTATACTGAAGCACTTGAATTGATTAAACATGAAAACCCATTTCCAGCAGTATGTGGACGTATTTGTCCAAGAAAATGCGAATCAGTTTGTACTAGAGGGAATATTGATGATCCTATTGCTATAGATGATATAAAAAAATTTATCGCTGAGCAAGATTTAAATGAATATATTAGGTATGTACCTAAAATAAGACATCAATATGGGAAAAAAATTGCGGTCATAGGTGCAGGACCTTCGGGACTTTCTTGTGCTTTTTATTTAGCAATTGATGGGTATAAGGTAACGGTTTTTGAAAAACAAAATGTACTTGGTGGCATGTTGGTGTTAGGGATTCCGTCTTTTAGATTGGAAAAAGATGTTGTTAATGCGGAAATTGATATTTTAAGAGAGTTAGGTGTTGAGTTTAAAACAGGTGTCGAGGTTGGTAAAGATATAAGTATTGATGAACTAAGATGTCAGAATTTTGAGGCATTTTATATTGCAATTGGTGCTCAAAAAGGTAGAAAGCTAGGAATTGAAGGTGAGGATGCTAAAGGAGTAATTACTGGCATAGAATTTTTGCGTAAAGTAAATTTAGGTAAAGAACTAAAAATGGAAGGTGAAGTTATTGTAATTGGTGGAGGAAATGTTGCTATAGACATTGCACGAACAGCCGTACGTATTTCTGTATCACAGGTTAATATGTATTGTTTGGAAAGTAGAGAACAAATGCCAGCCCTTGATGAGGAAATTAAGGAGGCAATATCAGAAAATATTAAAATAAATAATTCTTGGGGTCCAAGCAGAATTATTGTGGAAAATGGACATGTTACTGGTGTGGAATTTAAAAAATGCGTTTCTGTATTTGATGAAAATAAGAACTTTAATCCTAGATTTGACGAAAATATTACAAAAGTTGTTAAAGCGAACAATGTTTTAATTTCAGTAGGTCAGGAGGTATATTGGGGGGGATTACTGCAGGATTCAAGCGTTAAATTAAATTCTAACAAGACAATTAAAGCTGATAAATTCACTTTGCAAACAGAACAACCTGATATATTTGCAGGTGGAGATGTATTGACTGGCCCTAGATTTGCTATTGATGCTATTGCTTTAGGTAAAGAGGCTGCAATTTCAATACATCGTTATGTACATCCAGGACAAAGCTTGACTATTGGCCGTATTAAGAGGGAATACCGTGCTTTTGATAAAGAAAATCTAGTTCTTGAAGGATATGATTATCTTCCAAGACAAAAGGCAAGTCATGTTGATTTAGATAGATCTAAAGAGGTTTTTAGAGATTCAAGAGGTACGTTTACAGAGGAACAAGTAAGAAAGGAAACAGAACGATGTCTTGGATGTGGTGTTACAGTTGTCGATGAATTTTTATGTGTAGGGTGTGGAGTTTGTGCTACAAAATGTAAATATGATGCAATTAAGCTGGTAAGGAAATATGATAAACCAACTCCAGAATTTAGAAATATGAAGAGCACTATTGTAAAATATGCACTGAAACGTAAAGTGAGAATTGCTATGAAAAAGCCGTTTAAGACATTAAAATCAGTTTTATATAGCCAGAAAATAAGCAAGTAAAATTTATAGAGAGGTGAGTTACTTGCATGAATTGGGAGTTATGATTGAAGTTGTTAAAACTGTTGAAAAGATTGCAGAGAAAAATGCATTAAGCAAAATCGATACATTGGTTATCCAAATTGGGGAGCTTTCATCTATAATTCCAAGATATATTGAAGCTTGTTATCCAGCTGCAGTTGATGGTACAATACTTGAAAATACCAAATTAAAAATCGAGATATTACCAGGCAATGCTATCTGCTATAAGTGCAATAAAGTTTTTAACGTTATTGAAAATGAAAGCAAATGTCCAAATTGTGAAAGCGAGAAATTTGATATATTATGTGGAAAAGAGTTTTTTATTAAGGAAATTATTGCGTGCTAAAATTAAATGTGTTAAGTAGTATAGCTACAGCTTATGATGCAGCTATACTACTTAATTTTTTTAGCATAATAGTATTTTTACTGCTTTTATATTTAAGATAAGTAATTTGACATAATTATGTATAGTTATCCATTTTATAAAAGATGGATAACGAATTTACTGGTAACACTAGGTTTTATACTATATAGATTGAAGAGAAACCATATAAAATAGAAGGGAATCCCCCATTTACCTAAGTTGAGAAGGAAAATTCATATTTTCAAGTAGATATTGGAAATTTTTATCGTTTTCGAAGTCAAAATTAACAATTCTCGCAAATACATTATTAAATTTTGTGTATTTTTCAAATTGTTGAAACTTTTTCTTTTTAGTAGTTTTGTATTTTGAAAGTATTTTTTCACCTAATGGAGTAAGATCATAAGCATAAGGGCATTTGAATAAAAATGGCTCTAGAGGAAGTTTACCATCAAAAGCAGCACAAAAATTTTCAAGATGATGACCGATTTCATAATAATCAATACAAATTGGCTGAATTACTTGAAGATAATATCCAAAAACATTTACAAACCACATCCCAAAAAATATATCTAAAATAGTCATTGATGCCATAACCATTTTTGCATCTTTATGCTTTGATGTAAATTCGTAGAAGTCTCCCATACCAGGAAGCTTATTGTCACTGAATAGAAAACTAATGTCTATATTTAATTTTGAATACATTTTTTTATAAATATCATCTACAATCATATTATTATCAAGTAAATATATAATAAAATCTTTTGTAAATGTATTTTTTAGAAATATTAACTGTCTTAACAATATTTTTGATGAAACAGCAATGGTTGCATTGAATATTTTTTCAAATTGTTTCTTTTTTGACAACTTGAAGAATGTATTGATTTCATCGGTTACTTGTGCACATTTTATGTGTAATGATGGCATATCCTTTAATAGGTTTAGTTCATATGCTACTTCAGTGATATAAATTAAGTAGTACATATTATTATAATTAATATTGACTAGTAAATCTTCAAAATCTTCAACAAGCAAATCTTCTTCTTTGCAAAATCGTACACTAGGCGTACAAAATTCAATAAAAGTTTTCATGTCATTGACAACAGGGTGATTATCTAAACTGAAAAATTTAAAATTTAGTTCGAATTTAAGAGCTCGTTTTCCGTTTCGTTTAGCATTAACATGAGGAACTGTGATATATTTAGTGCCGAATTTTTTGTGGATTTGTGTGTTTATATAGTTTGCAGGAGAAGTTTTATCGTCGTTAATAAGTGATGAATAATACCAATTTTTAAATATAAAGTCGCTAAAAATGAATAACTCTTTTTTACGTTTTGATTTAATATCGTTATATTCTAGTTCAAAATTTTTTTCAAATAGGTGAATTACATTGCTTATTCTCTCATTGTTTAAACAATATTCAGATATATTTTTTTCCATTTCATTATACCATCCTTTACATATACATTTCATAACATCATTGTATATTATAGACATAATATTAATAAAAAAATCATTTAGGCAAAATTTTTTTATGATATCTGTGATTATTATACTTGTGGAAGCTTCAAGGATGTATAATTAAATGTATAATTTATAGTATTATTTTTGAACAAAGGTGTAGATTTTGCAGTTTGATGATATAATTATGATAGAATATAAATGAGAGTTTTAACGTAACTAGCATAAGTCTCCCATCCTCGAGAGGTGGGAGATGAATGTGTAAACAAAACTTGCTTCTATTATTTTTTTGGTACTAAAATATAATCAGTATCAAATAATAGAAACGAGTGATAATAATGAAGTTAGATATAAATAATCATTCAATATTTGTGAAGCAGGAAAAGTTCTTGGATATACAAAGAAGCTCTTACTTCAGCGTGAGCAAGTGGAGGAAGAGTTCACTTAATGAAAAGTTCACGGGAGGAGTACACAGATATGAAATTCAATATTTTTAAAATAGAGACGTTTATTCCAGAAGAATATGTTACAGAATTAAGGAAAAGTCTTAATGATGTAGGTGCATTGAGCATTGATGGAAATTATGATAATTGTATGACGGTTTCAAAAGTTATAGGGTCATGGAGACCTTTAGAAGGAGCTAATCCATTCGAGGGTAATATAGGAGAGATATGTATTGCTAAAGAAATCAAAGTAGAATTTTGTTGCAAAAGAGATATTGTAAAAACTGCAGTTGAAACGATTAAAAGAGTACATCCTTATGAAGTGCCGGTTATAAATATTATTCCTGTTATGAATATTGAAGATATATAAAGCTAAAGCATTTTTAAAGAAATAACTAAAAAGAAATAACTAATTAATATGCTGATTTATTTTTGAACTATTTTATCGCCGAAGTCCGTTGGTAGAAACTGTATCAAAGGGGTTCTAACTCATTGCATTTAACAAAGCAATGAGTAAATATGTATAAAAAAATATTTAAATTTGTAATTTGTATTTTTGTCATATATACTATAATGGAAATAAATGTAGCACGTAGAGAGTCTTTCAGTGGACATTGATACAAAATATATGTGCATGATTATAAATTTCTTAATAGGATAGTAATAGGATTGATGTGAATCCTAAGGCAATTAAAATTAGTACATGATAGATTTTTGATGATTTATATAATGAATTTAATATTAATAGGGTGTATGTATCTAGGACTATTAATTCAAAAGGAACAGGAAGAGTAAAAATAAAAGGACTCTCAATTTCATATGATACTGTATATTATTTCGAAATTGTTAGTTTTGATTATTTTATATATGATGAAGACTGTCAAAGAACAGCTTAATAATAAATAACTAATTTGAAAGGAGTTACTTAATGAATCGTTCAAAACAACTAGGTGAAGAAAAAATTGGTAAACTATTGATGAAATTTTCATTACCAGCCATAGCAGGAATGCTTGTAAATGCACTTTATAATGTTACTGATAGGTCGGTGGTTGGAAATGTTGTTGGTAAGGATGCTATTGCAGGGCTTACTATTACAATGCCTATAGCAATAATAATAATGGCATTTGGAATGCTAATAGGTATAGGAGCTGCTGCACGTGTATCCATACGACTGGGACAAAACAAAAAGGATGAAGCAGAAAAAATACTTGGTAATGCTTTTATACTGTTGATTGCAGTATCTTTATTGGTTACTGTATTTGGACAAATTTTTAAAGAAGATATATTAAGGGCATTTGGAGCAAGTAATAATACAATAGAATATGCTATAGACTATATCACTATAATATTGTATGGTTCAGTTTTGCAGAATATCGGTTTTGGCTTAAATAATATAATTCGTGCAGAAGGAAATCCTAAAATTGCAATGTTTACAATGTTAATAGGAGGAGTTTTAAATATAATTTTAGATATATTATTTGTGTTAGTTTTTAGATTTGGAATAAAAGGGGCAGCATATGCAACAATTATTTCTCAAGCTGTAAATACAATTTGGGTATTATATTATTTTATAGGCAAAAATTGTGTGTTGAAATTAAAAATTCATAATTTTAAACTGAAGAAATCAGTAATTTTTAGCATAGTTTCCATAGGATTTGCACCTTTTTCTATGCAAGTTGCAGCTAGTATGGTTCAAGTACTATATAATACTAAATTAGCTAGTTTAGGAGGAGATACAGCTATTGCCGTTTTTGGTGCAATTAACAGTATAGTAATGCTCATATTGATGCCGGTATTTGGAATTAATCAAGGTTCACAACCTATTATTGGTTATAACTATGGTGCAAAAAATTATAAAAGGGTGAAAAAGACATTAAAGCTTGCAGCTATTGCAGCTACATTTATCACTACAAGTGGATTTTTGATGGCTGAATTAGTTCCATCTTTGTTAATAAAGCTATTTAACAGAAATAGTTTAGATATGCTTAATATGGGAACTAAAGCAGCAAGAATATATTTATGTATGTTTCCTATTATAGGGTTTCAGATAGTATGTTCTAACTATTTTCAAGCTATAGGAAAAGCTACGATTGCTATGATACTTTCACTTGCTAGACAGGTTATTGTATTGATACCGTTATTATTAATACTTCCGCAAATTTTAAAATTAGATGGTATATGGATTTCAGGTCCAATTTCGGATTTTATATCATCACTTATAACTTTGGTTTTAATATATAGGGAACTCAAAAAACTAAACAAAAAGATTGGTGATGTCGAACATTTAGAGGTTGCTAATAGATAGTTGCCCACATTTATAAAAATATTTATAAAAATCTTAGAATTGGAGTTGGTTATATGTCAAAAACAAAAGTGACCAAAATTGATGTATTAGCTGAAACAAAATATTTGAAATTATATAATGCAGAATATATAAATAAAAATGGAAAGACTAGAAATTGGACTATAGCTTCAAGAAAAGATTTAGATACTGTTAAAAATAAGTTTTTTAATGGAACAGAAGATAATATAGACGCTGTTATAATAGTAGCTACTCATATTGAACAAAATAAAATAGTTATTATAAAGCAGTTTAGGGTGCCTATAAATGATTATGTATATGAGCTTCCAGCTGGGCTTGTAGACAGTGGAGAGGATTTTATGACTACTGTTAAACGTGAACTTAAAGAAGAAACAGGTCTTGATTTGATACAAATTGATTATGAAAAAAGCAAAACAAAAGCATACGTGTCTACGGGAATGACTGATGAGTGTATATCATTGATTTATTGCACTTGTAAGGGGAATATATCTTCAAAATACTTAGAAGCTGATGAGGATATAGAAGCTATGCTGTTGTCTAAGGAAGAAGCTATTGAACTGATTAATTCAGGAAATAAAATTGATATTAAAGCATTGTTTGCCATACAAAATATGTAAGCTCCTCAGGGGTAGTTCCATTTTATGGAACTACCCCTGAGACGTTTAAAACAGCTATTTAAAGTCATATTACAAAATATGGGTTTTCCTCAGAGGTACGAAATGTGATATAATTAAATAAATATTTAACAATTTAGAGGTGCTGAGTAATGGAATATTTTATTGATGTTGCATATAAAAGTATAAATAAATATGGTGAAGAGTTATGTGGAGATAGAGTTGAAATAATAGAGTTAGAAGATAGCACTATTATTGTTATGTCGGATGGATTAGGAAGTGGTGTTAAAGCTAATATTTTAGCATCTTTGACTACAAAGATTGTTGGAACACTGTTAAAAGAAGGTATGGATATATTCGAAACAGTTAGTACAATTACTAATACGCTTCCAGTATGTAAAGTTAGAAATATTGCTTATAGTACATTTACTTTTATTAAAGTTTATAAAGATGGAAGAGCACATATTGTCGAATATGATAATCCAGGTGTTTTTATGTTGAGACGTGGTAAGAATTACAATTTGGACAAAAGAGAAATAGTAATAAATAACAAGAAAGTATATGAAAGCAAATTAAATGTTAAAGATGGGGATGTATTTGTTTTGGTTAGTGATGGAGCAATACATGCAGGTATAGGAAATATATTAAATTTGGGATGGACATGGGATAGCGTAAAAGAATATTTGGAAAAATGTACTCGTAATAGAAAATGTGCTAGGGATATTAGCAAGGATTTGATTTCCGTTTGTTGGGATTTATATGGGAGTAAACCAGGAGATGATACTACAGCGGTTGCAGTTAAAATTAGAAAACCAGAATATATAGATATTTTTACAGGCCCACCGGAAGATAAAAATAATGATAAATATGTTATTGAAAAACTTATGAGTGGAAAAGGAAAGAAAATTATTTGTGGAGGAACTGCAGCGAATATTGCTGAAAGAGAGCTTAAGAAAAATTTGATTGTTAATGATGACTACTATTGTGATGTTCCGCCAACGGCTACTTTAGAAGGAATAGATTTGGTTACAGAAGGGGTGCTTACAATAAGCAAGGCGATAGATAAAATAAAAAAATATTCAGAATCAGTATTATTAAATGACGAGTATGACATGAAAGGGGATGATGGGGCATCTAAACTTGCTAGTATGCTTATAGAAGAGTGTACACATATACATTTTTGGATAGGTAAAGCAATAAATCCAGCACATCAAAATCCAAGTTTTCCAGCTAATTTGAGTATAAAATTAAATTTAGTTGAGCAATTAATTGAATTGTTAAAAAATTTAGGGAAATGTGTTGAAATTACATATGTTTAAATTGATTTTAGTGATATTATATTATATATGAGGTGAAAATATGAAATTGATTGATATTAAAGAATTATTGGATGCCGAATTTCTTACAAAGAATAACTATTACGATAAGGAAGTTGAAAGAGCATTTGGTTGTGATCTTATGAGTGATGTTTTGGCAAGAGTTAGTGGAGATGTTTTGTTATTAACTGGACTAGCTAATATTCAGACAATAAGGACAGCAGAGATGAAAGATATCAAGTGCATTGTATACGTTAGAGGGAAAATACCTTCAAAAGAGGTAATAGATCTTGCAGAAGAAAAAGAGATTATTTTAATGAGTACAAAATATATAATGTTTACTGCATGCGGAATATTATTTAATGCTGGTATAAAGGGAGCTGAAATTCAAATATGAAAGAAGAACTTATTAAGCTTCACTATGATGTAGTAAGTGGTGACTATTTAAAAGCAGGAGAGTCATCAAGTAACATAAAAAAAGCACTTATGCAATTGGGTATAAAAAGTGATATAATTAAAAGGGTTTGTGTAGCGTGTTATGAAGCTGAAATAAATGTTGTAATTCATTCATATGGGGGATGTATAGATGTTACAATTTATGAGGAAGAGATAGAGATTGTAGTTAGTGATGAAGGGCCTGGTATAGAAGATATAGATTTAGCGATGACTGAAGGATACTCTACAGCACCTGAAACAGCTAGAGATATGGGATTTGGGGCTGGAATGGGATTACCTAATATTAAGAAAAATTGTGATATTTTTGGGATAAAATCAATAATTAGCAAAGGTACTGAAATAAAAATGATTATATATTTTGAATAGGGTGATTGAATGAATAAATTGTTTCGTGCACTTAAGTTGAATGAGGAAAACTGTAGAGGTTGCACAAAATGTATGAATAAATGTCCTATGGAAGCTATTAGACTTAAGAATTCAAAGGCTGTGATATATGAAGACAGATGTATTGATTGTGGTATATGCATAAGGACTTGTCCTTATAGTGCTTATAGTGCTGAGAAGAATTCGCTTTGTGATATAGAAAGCTATAAAATTAAGGTAGCTGTACCTTCGACAACATTGTATTCTCAATTTGGGAGCAATGTAAAACCATTCCAGATTAATGAAGCTATTAAAAAATTGGGATTTGATAAAGTCTTTGATATATCTTATGCAAGTGATATAACATCTGAAATAATAAAAAAAGAAATTGATAAAGCGGAAAAACCTGCTATAGGAGTTTTTTGCCCAAGTATTCAAGAGTTGATAAAAGTAAATTATCCAAGCTTATTGCCTCATATAGTTAAAGTTTTAACTCCTATAGAAATATCTGCGAGTTTAATTAGAGATGAATATTTAAAAAAAGGATTTAGCTATGATGAAGTTGGAGTATTTTACTTATCTCCATGTGTTGCGTGGATACCTATGATAAAATCATCTGCCTTGAATTTAAAAACCAAAATTAATGGCATAATAGCAATAAATGATATATATAGTAATATTATAAAAAATTTAGAGAACGAAAAAAATTTATCAACTAAACCGTCTAATATTTCATATACTGGATTGTCATGGGCATATATTGAAGGTGCAAGCGAATCAATAGGTTTAAAGCAGTTCATTGCTGTTGATGGTATTGAAAATGTTAAATTGGTTTTTGATGATATAGTTAATGGAAAATTTAAAGATGTTGATTTTGTTGAATCATACGCATGTAACGGTGGATGTGTAGGGGGGACTTTTCTTATTGAAAATCCATATAATGCAAAGAGAATTACTAAAAATTATTTTGATAAAATTAATTTTACTTATGGTGTAAAGGAAATTAGCGACTATTATCATAAGGAATTTTCAGGTGATGTTAAAAATATTAAAGTAGTAAATCAGAAACTTGCAGATGATTTTATGAGTGCAGTTAGAAAAATGAAATATATGAATGAATTAGTAAATATGCTTCCGGGTACGGATTGTGGTTTGTGTGGTTCGCCATCATGCAAAGCATTTGCGGAAGATGTTGTTAGGGGATTGGCGTCACTGGATGAATGCATAATGATTAAAAATGGAGGAGAAAAGAATGAAAGTTAGAGAAATTGTTAATAATCTTAGTTGTAAAGTATTAGCGGGACATAATGGTTTGGATAAAGAAGTGAAAGGTGCTTATATAAATGATTTACTAAGTTGGGTCATGTCTCATGGCAATAGCAATAACATTTGGATTACAGTTCAAACACATCCTAATGTTATTGCCGTAGCATCTCTTTTGGAGTTTTCATGCGTGATTATTCCAGAAAATTCTGAAATCGAAGAAATAACGCTAAAAAAAGCAGACTATGAGGGAATACCTATTTTGCAGACCGAGTTAAGTGGTTATGAATTGTGTAATGTATTGAATAAATTAGGTGTATAATTATGAAGATTCATGTGGACTTGCACATTCATACTGCATTATCTCCATGCGGTAATAATGATATGACACCAAATAATATTGTTAATATGGCATTTTTAAAAGGATTAGATGCTATTGCTATTACTGATCATAACAGTTCAGAAAATGTTAAGGCATGTATTGATGTTGGCAAAAGGGTTGGCATAACGGTTATTCCAGGTATGGAACTTCAAACAAAAGAAGATATACATGTTATTTGTCTATTCAAAAATATAGATTTTGCTATGAGATTTCAAGACTATGTTTACAATAATTTGACTACTGACAAGAATAATGAGAAAATTTTCGGGAAACAAATAATTTATGATGAAGAAGACAATATAATTGGATATAATGATAGACTTTTGCTCGCTTCATCAAATATATCTTTTGATGAAGCTTTCTACAGAGTAAAAGAACTTGAAGGTGTTTTTATTCCTGCACATGTAGACAGAGATTCATTTAGCGTAATTTCGAATTTAGGGTTCATACCAGATTATTTAGAAATAAAAATAGTTGAATATAATTCATTAGAAAAACTTAAAAAGTTTGTAGAAGTAGGTATAATAGATAAAAATTATAAATTTATAAAATCTTCTGATGCACACAACTTAGGGAAAATATTAGAAAGAGGAAACGGAATAAGTGCAAAAAATACTACGATAAATGCAATATTTAATGCATTAAATTGATTAATTATAAAATTTCGACACATATATTTTTGTTAGTTATTTAATTAACATAATAATTGGAAATTAAAAAATCAAATAAAACACTTTTAATCGATTAATTGTTGTGTTAAAATGGATATATATGTGTGCAAAAAATATATATTTCGACATAATTCGCAATATCTGATTTTTAAAAAAATTTTGTTAATTAATTATCATGTGAAGGAGCGATGGTAGTGTTAAAAGATGAAAAATGCTGTGAATGTGGAACAAATATTGACAAGCATGTCAATACAAAAGAAATTATTAACAAACATAATAGTGAAAAAGGGGCATTAATTCCGATTTTACATGAGATTCAGGATACGTATGGTTATCTTCCAAAAGAGGATTTAGAAGTTGTATCTGAAGAAACTGGTATTCCTATGACGGAAATTTATGGTGTTGCAACTTTTTATTCATTTTTTTCTTTAGAGCCAAAAGGGAAACATGTTATTAGAGTATGTTTAGGAACAGCATGTTATGTAAAGGGTGCTCAGAAAATCATAGATAGGATTAGTGAAGTGCTTGATGTTGAAATAGGTAAAATTACAAAAGATGGTAAATTTACATTGGAATCTTGTAGATGTTTAGGGGCTTGTGGTCTTGCACCTGTAATGGTTATAGATGATAAAGTCTATGGAAGATTGGTTCCGGAAGATGTAGATGATATTTTAGAAGAATATAAATAATATTTTACGTTTGGGTTGGAGGTGCTGTAATTGAAAAGTCTTAAAGAGTTAGAAGAAATAAGAAAGAAAACTTTAGGGAGAGTAAATCAGAGAAAAGACAGAACAACAACAAGAATAGTTGTAGGTATGGCTACATGTGGTATTGCTGCAGGAGCAAGACCAGTATTGCTTTCAATAATGGAAGAAGTTGAAAAACTTGGATTAGAGGACGTTATAGTTGCACAAACTGGTTGCATAGGTGTTTGCAGATTAGAGCCTATAGTGGAAGTTATTAGACCAGGAGAAGAAAAAGTAACATATGTTAAAATGACAGCTGAAAAGGCAAAGAGAGTAATAAAAGAACATATAGTAGAAGGTAAAGTAGTAACAGAATACACAATGCATGTAGTTGAAGGAAAAGTGTTAAATGATTATAAAGTTGAGAACGACTAATAGGGAGGTATAGAGATGGCATTTTATCGTTCACAAGTACTTGTCTGTGGTGGTACAGGATGTACTTCATCAGGTTCAATGGATATTTTAAAAACTTTTAAAGAGGAAATTAGTAAGCAAGGAATTGAGAATGAGATAGAAATTATAAGAACTGGATGTTTTGGACTTTGTGAATTGGGACCAGTAGTTATTGTTTACCCAGAGGGGGCTTTTTACAGCCATGTAAAAGTAGAAGATGTTCCAGAACTTGTTTCAGAACATCTTGTTAAAGGTAGAGTATTGAAGAGATTGCTTTATCATGAAACAATTGAGGAAGATAGAATTAAATCATTGAACAATGTAGATTTTTATAAGAAACAGTTGAGAATAGCTCTTAGAAATTGTGGAGTAATTGATCCTGAAAATATTGATGAATATTTAGCATTTGATGGTTATAAAGCATTGGAAAAGGTTTTAACTTCAATGAAAACAGAAGATGTAATAGATACTTTGAAGAAATCAGGTTTAAGAGGTCGTGGTGGTGGCGGATTTCCAACGGGACTTAAGTGGGAATTTGCAGCAAAACAGAAAAATAAACAGAAATATATTATCTGTAATGCAGATGAGGGAGATCCAGGTGCATTTATGGATCGTTCAGTTCTTGAAGGAGACCCTCATTCAGTAATAGAAGCTATGGCAATTGGAGGATATGCAATTGGTGCGAATCAAGGGTATGTGTATGTTAGAGCAGAGTATCCTATTGCTGTATCAAGACTTCAAACTGCGATAGATCAAGCAAGGGAATATGGTTTATTAGGTAAAAACATAATGGATACAGGTTTTGATTTTGATTTAGAAATAAGACTTGGTGCAGGTGCTTTTGTATGTGGTGAAGAAACTGCGTTGATAAATTCAATTGAAGGTAAAAGAGGGATGCCAAATCCTAAACCGCCATTTCCAGCAGTTAGCGGACTTTGGGGCAAACCAACAATAATTAACAATGTTGAAACTTATGCTAATATACCGGTTATTATAAACAAAGGGGCAGATTGGTTTGCAAGTATTGGAACAGAAAAAAGTAAAGGAACAAAAGTATTTGCTCTTGGCGGTAAAATTACAAATACTGGTCTTGTAGAAGTACCAATGGGAACAACTTTGCGTGAGGTTATTTATGAAATAGGTGGAGGAATTCCAAATGGTAAGAAATTTAAAGCTGTTCAAACTGGTGGACCTTCTGGAGGATGTTTAACAGAGGAACATTTAGATACACCTATTGATTATGATAATCTAATTGCATTGGGATCTATGATGGGTTCTGGTGGTATGATTGTCATGGATGAAGATAACTGTATGGTTGACGTTGCAAGATTTTATCTTGAATTTACTCAAGAGGAGTCTTGTGGAAAATGTACTCCTTGTAGAGTAGGTACAAAGAGGTTACTAGAACTTCTTGAAAAGATAACTAAAGGCAATGGAACTATGGAAGATTTAGATAAACTAGAGGAATTATCTAAGCAAATTAAAGCTACTGCACTTTGTGGACTTGGACAAACAGCTCCAAATCCAGTATTATCTACATTAAAGTATTTTAGAGATGAATATGAGGCTCATGTTAAAGATAAAGTTTGTCCAGCAGGTGTTTGTAAAGCATTAGCTAGATATACAATTATTGAAGAAAAGTGTAAAGCTTGTGGTTTATGTGCTAAAACATGTCCTAATGGAGCTATCATTGGAAAAGTTAAACAAGGATTTAAGATAAATCAAGATAAGTGTATAAAATGCGGTGCTTGTTTGGAAAAATGTCCATTTAACGCAATAATTAAGAAATAATTCATTTACGTAAGGAGTGAAAAAAGTTAATGGAAAAGGTTAATATTACCATAGATGGGATAAAAGTTGCAGTAGATAAAGGTACTACTGTTCTTCAAGCTGTTAGACAGATGGGAATAAGAATTCCTACTCTTTGCCATCTTGAAGGGATAAATAAACCTGCAAGTTGTAGAGTGTGTGTTGTTGAGGTAGGATCTAGACTTTTGGCTTCATGTGCACTAAAAGCTGAAGAAGGAATGAATATTAAAACAAATACTCAGAGAGTTAGGGAAGCTAGAAGAGCTGTTGTTCAACTTATTCTTTCGAATCATAGAGGTGATTGTACAACTTGTCCAAAAAATGGAAAATGTGAACTTCAAAGTATAGCCAATGAACTTAATATTAGAGAAGTAAAATACGAAGGTGAAATTTCTAAAAGTGAAATAGATATGTCATCCCTTTCAATAGTTAGGGACAATGAAAAATGTGTTTTGTGCGGAAGATGTATTAGTGTATGTAGTGATGTGCAGACAGTTAATGCTATAGGTTGGGCAAATAGAGGTTTTGATACTAAAGTTGAACCTGCTTATGGAAAGCCCTTAGGAGAAACTGTATGTACAAATTGTGGACAATGTATTCTTGTGTGTCCAGTTGGTGCATTGCATGAGAAAGAAAATATTAAAGATGTTTGGAAAGCAATATCTGATGATGATAAGTATGTTGTTGTACAGACTGCTCCTGCTGTAAGGGTTGGATTAGGAGAAGAATTTGATACTCCAGTTGGTAACAGAGTTACAGGGAAAATGGTTGCTGCTCTTAGAAAACTTGGTTTTGATAATGTGTTTGATACTGATTTTGCGGCTGACCTTACAATAATGGAAGAAGGAACAGAACTACTAAAGAGATTGGAAAAAGGCGAAAATCTTCCACTTATGACATCATGTTGTCCGGGATGGGTTAAATTTGTAGAGCATAATTATCCTGATATGTTAGATAACCTTTCAACTTGTAAATCACCACATGAAATGGAAGGTGCAATGATTAAATCTTATTTTGCTCAGAAGATGAATATTGATCCTGCTAAAATAGTTGTTGTTTCAATTATGCCTTGTGTTGCTAAGAAATTCGAAGGAGAAAGAGAAGAATTATCATATAATGGATTAAAGGATGTTGATATTGTTCTAACAACTAGAGAACTTGCTCAAATGATTAAAGAAGCAGGCATAGATTTTGCTAATCTTGAAGATGAAAAATTTGACAATCCTTTAGGAGAGTCTACAGGTGCAGCAGTTATATTTGGAACTACTGGTGGTGTTGCAGAGGCTGCATTAAGAACAATATTTGAAATTACATCAGGTAAAGAATTAGAAGAAATTGACTATGAAATTGTAAGAGGTATTGAAGGTGTTAAAGAAGCAGAGATTGAACTGCCAAATGGCAAAAAAGTATCTGCAGTAGTAGCTCATGGTTTAGGAAATGCAAGAAAAGTTCTTGATATGGTTAAGAGTGGTGAAAAGAATTATGAATTTATAGAAGTTATGGCATGTCCTGGTGGATGCGTGAATGGTGGAGGACAACCGTTCCTTCTTGATAAAGAAAAAACAGATGTTAAAATTGAGAGAGCAAGAGCTATATATGAAGAAGATAAAGCACTTTCAATCAGAAAATCTCATAAAAATCCATATATTAAACAGATTTATGATGAGTTTTTAGGAAAGCCAAACAGCCATAAGAGTCATGAATATCTTCATACTCGCTACATTAAGAGAGAAAGATTCTAAACATATTTTTCTAAATATATTTCTAATAAAGTCTGGGGGAATCCTCAGGCTTTATATTATAATTGGAAATAATAAGGAGAGATAGTTATGAAGGAAATTTCGCTTCATATAATGGATATTGTAGAAAATTCTATTGCAGCAAATGCCGACTTGATAGTAATAGAAATTAATGAAAATAAACATGAAGATATTTTAAAAGTTACTATTAAAGATAATGGTAAAGGTATAGATAATAAATTATTGAAGAACATCAAAGATCCATTTACCACTTCAAGAAAAACAAGAAGGGTTGGATTAGGAATCTCTTTATTTGAGGCAGCTTGTATACGCTGTCAAGGTAACTTGTCTATAAAATCTAAGGTAAATGTAGGTACTGAAGTTATAGCGATTATGAAATTAAGTCATATTGACAGAGCTCCTTTAGGGAGAATGAGCGAAACAATATGTTCATTTCTTCTTCACAAAGATATTGAAATAGTATATAAACATAGTGTCGATGATAAGCAATTTGTATTGGATACAAGAGAACTGAAGAAAATTGCAGGTGAAGATTTGAACATTCCAGAAATATTAACTTGGATAAGAGTATATATAGATGAAAATTTAGATGAGATAGGTTCTAAAAAGTGGTAAAATCCAGTGTTGAACTGAATTTTACCTTTTCTTGTATATTTCAATTTTAATCTTTTTGATTAGTACATCTTTTATTGGTCTTGGGCTTTCTTTTGGACCTGAAACTTTAACAGAGGCTATTTTATCAACGACATCCATTCCTTCAAATACTTGACCAAAAACAGTATGTTTATAATCGAGCCAAGGTGTACCACCAATTTGCTCGTATTTTTTAATAACTGCATCAGACCAGTAATCTCTATTAGCATTTTTTAATTGAGCTTTTATTGTATCTGGCAATTTGTTGTTTTGAACTATAAAAAATTGACTGCCATTTGTATTAGGACCTGCATTTGCCATACTAATAGCACCTCTAAAGTTATGTAATTTTGTTGAAAATTCATCCTCAAAGGGTTTGTCCCATATACTTTTTCCACCTCTACCAGTACCGGTAGGATCGCCACTTTGAATCATAAAACCTTTAATTATTCTATGGAAAATTACATTATTATAATATCCTTTAAGTGCAAGAGTTTTAAAATTTTTTACTGCTTTTGGGGCATATTTTGGGAAAAATCTAATTTTTATATTTCCCATATTAGTTACTATTACAGCGTATTCTTCACCACTTTTAAGTGGCTGAAATTGGAGCAATTCTTCTTTAGATACTTTTTTAATATTTGTTTTATCGATATTACTACTATTATCAATAGAGCTTGTATTATTAGTTTTTGTTTTGGTAGTTGTTGTATTATTAGTTATTGTATTATTATATGAAGTTGAATTTTTATTCTTAAAAGCTGAATTTGTACATCCAGTAAACAAAAAAGTGATAAGAATGTACAAAACAATAATTGATTTTTTGGACATTTTATCAATCCTTTCATTAAATATATATTTTATAAGTTAACATAATTATAGCATGCTATGTATTTTTTTAAAAGAAAATTCACAAATGTTTACTAATGATGTATAATCATAAGGGTATAAAGGCATAAGTTTTTTAGAATATTTAGGTGAAAATTTTTACGACATGAGTTGAGAAATTTGTGCTGTAAACTGTATAAACGAAAGGGGATAAAGCTACATGAAAATATATCTTGAGTGTATTCCATGCTTTTTAAGACAGGCTATTGAGGCCTCACAAATGATTACAGATGATTTAGATAAACAAGAGAATATTATTAGAAAGGTTTTGAATGAGTGTAGTAGACTTGATTTGACTGAAACTTCACCATATATGGGGACTTTAATACATAGATATATAAAGCAAATTTCAGGAAACAATGATCCTTATAAGGATATAAAAGTTAAATTTAATAGAGTTGCCCAAGAAATATGTGGTGAGCTAAATCTAGAAAAATTGATTAAAGAGAGTGATGAGCCTTTTGATATGGCAGTACGATTAGCAATTGCAGGGAATATAATTGATTTTGGAGTAACATCTCAAATAGAAGAAAGTAAAGTTAGGGATACTGTAAAAAACTGTATTGATGCAGAAATAAAATTTAATACATCAAATGAACTTAAAGAAGCCATATATAAATCAAAAAATATATTGTACCTTGGAGATAATTCGGGTGAAATAGTATTCGATAAATTGTTGATAAAACAATTGCCTAGAAATAAAGTTACGTATGTTGTTAAGGGAAAACCGATTATTAATGATGCCACTATGGAAGATGCAAAAAGTGTAGGTATGACTGATATTGTAAGAGTTATTGATAATGGAGCAGATGTACCAGGAACTTTATTGAAATTTTCGTCATCTGAATTTATAGATGAATTTAATAAAGCTGATTTGATAATAGCCAAAGGACAAGGAAACTATGAGACTCTTAGCCATATTAAATATAAAAAGATATTTTTCTTACTTAAAGTAAAATGTCCTGTAATAGCAAAGGATTTAAATTGCGGTGTAGGAGATATAATAATTAAAAAGAATTATTAACTGCGTTAAGCAGTTATTTTTTTATATAAAGTACTTTTTTTATTTCTTATTATGTATTATAATTAACATATCCGAATAAATAATTAATTTATTATAAAAATGTTCGCAAATATAAAATGTTAATTTAAATGTGTGGGAGGCATTGATATGAAAAAGCATATTTTCAGGCTGTATGTAGAAAAAAATCCGAACTTTAATGTGGAGGGTGAAAAGCTTTTACATGATATTAGAAATACTTTAGGTATAAGCAGATTAGAAAATGTGAGAATAATTAATCGATATGACATATATGATATAACTGAAGAAATTTATGAAATGGCTAAGAAAACTATTTTTTCAGAAGCAACAGTTGATTATATTTATGATGAGAATATACATATTAGTGAGAATGACAAGTTTTTTGCTGTTGAGTATTTGCCGGGGCAATACGATCAAAGAGCGGATTCGGCAGCACAATGCATACAAATTTTAACTCATGAAGCTAGACCGGTAATAAGATCAGCAAGATTAATAATTTTAAAAGGTGATATTTCAGAAGGTGAGCTTAATAGAATAAAAAATTATTATATCAATCCTGTTGATTCAAGAGAGGCATCCATGGATAAACCCTGTAGTATTGATATGAATAGTGAATTTGTAAATGATATTGAAATTATCCATAATTTTATTAAAATGGATAGATATGAACTTGAATCAGTATTGGAAAAGAATAATTTAGTTATGAGTTTTGAAGACTTACAATTTTGTCAAAAATATTTTAGAGAAGAAAAAAGAAATCCAACTATTACCGAGTTGAAAGTTATAGATACTTATTGGTCAGATCATTGTCGTCATACAACATTTCAAACAGTATTAGAGAATATAAATTTTGAAGATAAACCTTTAAATAACCCTATAAAGCAAGCTTATAATGAATACTTGTTTTCTAGGAAATTTGTATATGGTGAAAGGCATAAGGATATATGTCTTATGGATATTGCTACTATTGGTATGAAGGAATTGAGAAAAAGAGGGCTTTTGGATGATTTAGATGTTTCAGATGAAATAAATGCTTGTAGTATTGTAATAGATGTAAATGTTGATAAAAGAACTGAAAAGTGGCTTTTAATGTTTAAGAATGAGACACATAACCATCCTACTGAAATAGAACCATTTGGTGGTGCATCAACATGTTTAGGTGGTGCTATAAGAGATCCTCTTTCCGGAAGAAGTTATGTTTATCAGGCTATGCGTGTTACAGGAAGTGCAGATCCAAGAAAAAAAATTGATGAAACTCTGCAAGGGAAATTACCGCAAGTTAAGATTACCAAAGAGGCAGCAAGAGGATATAGTAGCTATGGAAATCAAATTGGACTTGCAACAGGTCATATTTCAGAAATATATCATGAGGGTTATATGGCTAAAAGAATGGAAGTTGGAGCTGTTATTGCAGCTGCACCATATGAAAATGTTATAAGAGAAACTCCTAAGAGTGGGGATGTTATAATACTATTAGGTGGAAGAACAGGAAGAGATGGTATTGGAGGTGCATCTGGTTCATCAAAAGAACACGATGAAAATTCACTCATTAGTTGTGGTGCTGAAGTGCAAAAAGGAAATGCACCTACAGAAAGAAAAATCCAGCGTTTATTTAGAAAACCAGAAGTTACAAAGTTAATTAAAAAGTGTAATGATTTTGGTGCTGGGGGAGTATCTGTTGCAATAGGCGAACTTGCAGATGGAGTTGAAGTGGATTTAGATTTGGTGCCTAAGAAATACGATGGTTTAGATGGGACTGAACTAGCAATATCTGAATCTCAAGAAAGAATGGCAGTAGTTGTTTCATGTGAGAACTCTGAAAGATTTATAAAATATGCAAATGATGAAAATTTAGAAGCAGTTGTTGTTGCAAAAGTAACCAATGATAGAAGAATGAAGATGATGTGGAGAGGAAACAATATTGTAGATATTAAAAGAGATTTTTTGGATACAAATGGAGTTAAACAGAAAAGAAATGTTTTTGTTAAAGCACCAAATAAAGATAAAAGCTATTTTGCAAGTGAACTCGTTTTACTAAATAAGAATGAAAGTGATCAAATCAAAACTAAGTGGATATCAAATTTGATGGATTTAAATGTATGCAGTCAAAAAGGATTAGTTGAAATGTTTGACAGTACAATTGGTGCAGGGACAGTGTTAATGCCATTTGGAGGCAAATATCAAACTACTCCAACAGAAGTTATGGCTGCAAAAATTCCAGTTATTGAAGGAGAAACAATAACTGCATCATTGATGTCATATGGATATAATCCATATATTTCTGAGTGGAGTCCATTTCATGGTGCTGTATATGCAGTAGTTGAATCCATTGCTAAAATAACAGCTGCTGGTGGAGATTTTAGAAAAATAAGACTTACTTTTCAAGAATATTTTGAAAAGCTTGGGTATGATGATGTAAAATGGGGAAAACCATTTTCGGCACTATTAGGTGCGTTGCATGTGCAAAAGCAGTTTAATATACCAGCTATTGGAGGGAAAGACAGTATGTCAGGAACATTTAAGGATTTGAATGTACCGCCAACATTGGTATCTTTTGCTGTTTGCGTTGAGAAGGCTGATAATATTATCTCTCCGGAGTTTAAGAGTATTGGAAGCAAAGTGATTATGATAAAAGCTGATAGGGATGAATATGAAATTCCTGTATTTGAGCAATTAAAGAAAAATTATTTAAAAATACATGAGCTTATAAAAAGAAGGATGATAACTGCAGCTTATACAGTAAAAACGGGTGGAATTGCTGAAGTTATTACAAAAATGTGTTTTGGAAACAGAATAGGATTTGAGTTTAAAAATTGTATAGATGTAAATGGACTTTTTTCGCCAGAGTATGGAAGCATAATCATTGAAGTTGGAAAACAATTTGATTTGGATAAAGAACTGTCTGAAATAAACTATTGTTTGCTTGGATATACAACTGAAGAGTATGTTATAGAGGTAAATGGCATAAGAATTGATATTGAAGAAGTTTATAGAAAATGGTGTGAACCTCTTGAAAAAATATTTCCAACGAATGTTAGCGAGTGCAAAAATGACTTAAGTAATTGTGATGTAAATACTTGTGAACAAAGCAATGAAAAATATGTTAATAGTAAGGATAAGAAACATTTAGGTGTTTTATCATCGTGTAGAACGGGTGCTCCAAGAGTAATAATACCAGTATTTCCAGGTACAAATTGCGAATATGATTCTAAAAGGGCTTTTGAAAAGGCAGGGGCTATTGTTAAAACAGTAATATTTAATAATTTAAATAGTTTGAGTATAAATGAATCAATTGATAAAATGACAAAGGTTATAAAAAATTCTCAGATTATAATGATTCCTGGTGGTTTCAGTGCTGGTGATGAACCAGATGGTTCAGGTAAATTTATTGCTACAGTATTCAGAAACCCTAAAATAAAAGAAGCAGTTATGGAATTGATTAAAAATAGAGATGGCTTAATGCTTGGAATATGTAATGGTTTTCAGGCATTAATAAAATTAGGTCTTGTGCCATATGGAGAAATAAGAGATATTGATGATAAATGTCCAACACTAACTTATAATAATATTGGAAGGCATATATCGTGTATGGTAAATACTAAAATAGTTTCGACAAAATCACCATGGTTTAATTGTGTAAAAGTGGGAGATATTCATACTATTCCAGTATCACATGGTGAAGGTAGATTTGTTGCAAATGACGAAGTTGTACAAAGATTATTCTCTAATGGACAGATAGCAACACAATATGTTGATTTAGATGGAAATCCAACTTATGATGTGAGGTTTAACCCGAACGGTTCTATATGTTCAATAGAAGGTATTACAAGTCCAGATGGAAGAATACTTGGTAAGATGGGACATAGTGAAAGAATAGGTAGTAATGTAGCTAAGAATATTATCGGAAATAAAAATCAAAGTATATTTGAATCAGGTGTGAATTATTTTAAATAGTGTTTAAGTAGAAAAACACAAGTAAAATCTGTATAATATAATTGACACTAGAAAAATGTGGTGTTAAACTATAATTGATAAAAGATTAACAAATATAATTGTTTTTGTACAACATTTTCACTACAATATTTAAGGAGGTGAAAGATATCTAATTACTAGATATCTGCGAAATGGTTACTATTGAAGTATGCGTTGGTAGTGCGTGCCACTTAAGAGGTTCGTATAATGTAATTAATGCATTTAAAAAGATTATTGACGAAAGAAATTTAAATGATAAAGTTGAAATAAAAGCAGCATTTTGTTTGGGAAATTGTACAAAGCCTGTATCTGTTAGAATAGATGAGGGTGAAGTACAATCTGTAAGTGAAGATAATGTAGAGAGATTTTTTGATGAAAATGTAATGAAGAGGTTTTAATATGAGTTTAATTAGGTTATCAGAGGGAAACTGTAGAAGCTGTTATAAATGTATTAATTCTTGTACAGTTAAAGCTATCAGAATGGTAGATGAACAGGCAGAAGTAGTGAGCGAAAGATGTGTAAATTGTGGCCATTGTATTGTTGTTTGTCCTCAAGGGGCGAGAACAATAGAAAATAAAGTAAGTGTTATTAAAGAAATACTTAATAATAAAAATAGAAAAGTTGTTGCAAGTTTAGCTCCATCATTTGCTGGAGCTTTTGATGTAGATGATTATAGACAGATTGTTGCAGGTTTAAAAAAAATAGGTTTTAGTATTGTTGAAGAAACTGCTATAGGTGCTGAAATTGTTTCAATGTTATATGACGATTTCTTTAGCAAGAAATATTTAGAAAATTTTATAACAACTAGCTGTCCATCTGTTAATTATTTGATAGAAAAATATTATCCATCATTGATAAAATATATGGCACCAATAGTTTCACCTATGATTGCTCATGGAAAGCTGCTTAAAAAGAATTATGGCAGTGATTGTTTTACAGTATTTATAGGGCCTTGTGTTGCAAAACAAGCTGAAGCTTCAGAAGAAGGTTATGAAGGAATTATTGATGCCGTTATAAATTTTGGTGAATTAAAGGAATGGTTTATAGAGGAAGGAATTGAACTTACTTCATTAAGTCCAGAAGAATTTGACAGAGATTCGCCTGCTTTGGGATGTGAATTTCCACTGTTGGGTGGTATAGTTGGTAATTTTAAAAAAATTAAAAAGTGTGATTATGATATCATAAAAGTAGATGGGCTAAAGGAATGTATGGAGCTTTTTGAAAGTATTAAAAGGGGAGATTTGTCAAATGTATGTATAGAAGCTAATGCTTGTAGAGGAGGATGTATAGGTGGTCCTGCTATGGAAAAGCAATGTGGTTCTTATTTTAATCATTTGATAAAAGTCAAAGATTATATTAAATCAAAGAAAATATCAGAAAAATATGATAGAATTGATATTCCAGTTGATTTAAATTTTAGTACATCTTTTAAAGACAAAAGCTTTACTATAGAGATAGCTTCTGACGAAAAAATAACCGAAATATTAAAACAAATGGGTAAATATGACAAGTCAGATGAATTAAATTGCGGTATATGTGGCTATGATACATGCAGGGAAAAAGCTCAAGCTGTTTATGAGGGTATGGCTGAAGCTGAAAATTGTTTGCCACATTTAAGAAGCAAAGCAGAAAGAATGACAAATGAAATATTTGAATATTCTCCTAATATTATATTAATAGTTGATAAACATATGAAAATAAAGGAAATTAATCCAACAGCTGAAAGTGTATTTAATACCAAATCAGAATATATTAAAGATAAACCTGTATCAAGTATTATTGAGGATACTGATTTTATTTCAGTTATGGAATCAGGTAAGAATATTTTTCCTAAGAAGAAGGTGTATTATAAGGATAAAGTTATTCTTATAGATAGCATAATGTATTTACATAAATATGAGGTTTTGCTAGCAATTATGAGAAATATTACAGAACAAGAGAAAAACAGAGAGGATTTTCTAGATGTAAAACAGAATACACTTGAAGCAGCCCAAGAGGTTATTGAAAAACAGATGAGAGTTGCACAGGAAATAGCAAGTTTGTTAGGGGAGACTACTGCTGAAACAAAGGTTATACTTACTAAATTAAAACAAATTGTATTGAAAGAAGAAGATTTATAAGAAGGGGAAGGATATTATGGATAAAGTTACTAATGTACAACTTATTAAGTTTGAAAGTAATGTCCAATTAATAAAGTATCAGGTGTTGAAAGATGTAGCGAAGTTAGCATTTGATGGTGTATTAAAAGAAAATTATCATGAAATACCTAAAAAGATTATTCCAGGTCCTAAGCCAATTACTAGATGTTGTATTTATCATGAGAGAGAGGTTGTTAAAGAGAGAGTTAGGATGGCTATGGGCGGAAATAGAGAAAATAAAAATAATATTGAAGTTCTTGAGGCTGCGTGTGATAAATGTCCTGTTCAAAGATATGTTGTTACAGAAGCTTGTAGAGGATGTTTAGCACATAAATGTGAAGAAGCTTGCCCTTTTGAGGCTATATCTGTTGTTGATCATAAAGCTAGAATCAATTGGGATATATGCAAAGAATGTGGTAAATGTAAAGATGCATGTCCGTATAATGCTATTGTTGATGTATTAAGACCGTGCATGAAAGCATGTAATGTTGGTGCATTATCAATGGATGAAGAAGGAAAGGCTAAGATTGACGATAATAAATGTATTCAATGTGGAAGCTGTGTTTATTCGTGCCCATTTGGAGCAATTGAAGATAAGTCATATATAGTAGATACTATTGAACTTATCAAAAAAGCTAAATCAGACAAAATTAATGCATATGCAATAATTGCACCTGCTATTTCAAGTCAATTTACTTTTGCAACAATTGGTCAAGTTGTTACAGCAATAAAGAAATTAGGTTTTCACGATGTTGTGGAAGCTGCTTTAGGTGCAGATATAGTAACGGAGAATGAAACAAAGGAATTTGCTGAAAATGTTAATTCAAAAGGTTTTATTACTAGTTCATGTTGCCCTGCATTTGTATCATACATAAATAAAAATTATCCAGAGCTTATGGATAATGTATCAACATCTGTTTCACCAATGATTGCTACTGCAAGACTTATAAAGAGTTTAGAATCAAATGCTAGAATAGTTTTCATTGGGCCTTGTATTGCTAAGAAAATGGAAGCTCAACAGGATGATATTAAGGATGAAATTGATTATGTATTAACATTTGAGGAATTATTAGCTCTGTTGGATGCAGCTGACATTCAAGTTAATGATTGTGAAGAAAGTGTTCTTGATAATGCATCTTTATTTGGCAGAATTTTTGCTAGAAGTGGTGGACTAACTGAAGCTATTAAAGAAGTTATAGAAGAAAAAAATATAGATATAGAATATAATCCTGTTACTTGTAATGGTATAAAAGAATGTGATATTGCATTAAAAATGGCTAAGGTTAAGAGATTAAAAGGTAATTTTATAGAAGGAATGGCATGTGTTGGTGGATGTATAGGTGGGCCAGGTGTGCTTCAGCATCATGGACCTAAAAACAAAAAAGCAGTAGATGAGTATGGAAAGATGGCTAAAGAACATAAAATTGATGATGTCACTAAGATCTTTGATACATCAAGTATTAGATTGCATAGGGATTTTGATAAAGCATTTAAAAAATGATAATATAAGTGATAATATATTAAATAAAAAAGGCATTAAGATACAATATCTTATATGCCTTTTTTATTGTTTTTTTTATTTGTATCAGCTATTTTTTTTAATTTGTTCATAATATATTGCTGTGTTATCAAATGCTGTTGAATTGACCATACAAATTTACCATAATTTAATCTATCGTCACTTAATAACACATTAAAATAATCTTTTTCTTTTTGAGTAAGAGAAGCTAAAAATTTTTTTTGAAGATTACTATCTAGATAAAAATAATTTTTTTTTAGTTCTCTTGAAAATGAGTCAGCATTTGATGAGAGTTCATTTGCCCTATTTATCATATTTTTCTTTGATACAAATATAAAAACTATAATAATACATATGAAAATTAAAAAACTCCACATAAAATTATAATCCTTTCTAGTTATGGTTCAGTTTTGATAACTTTAGATATTATTATACCACATTTAATTAGCGAATTAAATTAAGCTAATTAAATTATATTGTTCGTTATATAACGAATTATATATAACAATAAATAAAAAATATATTGACTTATTTTAAAAGTGATGATAACATTTAATTAAACAATGATGTTATTAAAAATAAATACTTAGTTCATAATATATTTCTGATAATATGGTTCAGAAGTTTCTACCAAAGACCGTGAATCTTTGACTATTATGAATTATGGGGACATTATATGCTAGTGGCGTTTGATGTTATTTTACAGTTTCCATTTTTCATTATAGTGAAGATGGAAACTATTTTTTTGGGGAGGTTATATGTATGAAAGTTGCTATTATTTTTGGAAGTAAATCTGATACTAAAATTATGAAGAATTCAGCACTGGTTCTAGATGAGTTTGGAATAAGCTACAAGTCTTATATTTTATCAGCACATAGGGTTCCTGAAAAACTTTTAGAAGTTATTAAACAACTAGAAAGTGATGGTGTTGAATGTATTATTGCTGGTGCGGGATTGGCTGCACATCTTCCAGGAGTTATTGCTTCACACACAACTATTCCTGTAATAGGAGTTCCTATTAATGCAGCAGTTAATGGCTTGGATGCACTTCTTTCAATAGTTCAAATGCCAAAATCTATTCCTGTTGCAACAGTTGGCATAAACAACAGTTATAATGCAGGCATACTTGCTGTTCAAATGTTATCATTAAAATATCCAGAACTAAAGTCAAAATTGGTGAGTTTTAGAGATAGAATGAAAAAGAATTTTATTGAAGAAAATGAAAAGGGAGTTGATTTTGATGAGCAATAGAAAATTATTATATGAAGGAAAAGCAAAGAAAATTTATGAAGCATATGATTCAAATCGTGTTATAATTTATTATAAAGATGATGCTACTGCATTCAATGGTGTAAAAAAAGCTCAAATAAGTAAAAAGGGTATTTTAAATAATGATATTACATCTAAATTGTTTCAATTATTAGAAGAAAAAGGTATAAAAACTCATTTTGAAAAGAAGATAAGTGATAGAGAACAGTTATGCAAAAAAGTTGAAATTATTCCATTAGAAGTAATTGTGAGAAATATTGCGGCTGGAAGTATGGCTAAAAGGTATGGAATTAAAGAAGGAACAGAGCTAAAAACTACTGTTTTTGAAATAAGTTATAAAAATGATGAACTCGGAGATCCTTTGATGAATGATTATCATGCTGTTGCAATGGGACTTGCTACTTTTGATGAACTCGACTATATATATAAAGTTGCATCGGATGTTAACAAAACATTAGGCAAATTTTTTGAGGAACAGGGTATTAAACTAGTTGATTTTAAATTAGAATTTGGAAGATATAATGATGATATACTTTTAGCTGATGAAATTTCACCTGATACATGTAGGTTATGGGATATTAAGACTGGTGAAAAGTTAGACAAGGATAGATTTAGAAGAGATTTAGGTAATGTAATTGAAGGATATGAAAAGATTTTAGAAAGAATAGATAAATGATGGTGAATAATTAACTATATACAATTTAATTATATACAATGAAAGTATTGTAAAATAATTTAAGGAGAATTTTTATGGGTGAGAACATAAATCATGATAAATTTCACGAGGAATGTGGTGTGTATGGTATTATCAGCAGAGGTGATGATTTAGATGTTGCTAGATTAACCTATTATGGTCTTTATGCACTACAACATAGGGGACAAGAAAGTTCTGGTATAACTACTTGTACACCGGATAAAATGACGTGTTACAAGAATATGGGACTTGTTTCTGAGGTATTTGATGAAGAAATTCTTGATGAAATCAAAGGCTCTTCAGCTATAGGGCATGTTAGATATTCTACCGCAGGTGAGAGTACACTAAAAAATGCCCAACCTTTGTTAAGTACGTTTAAGCTTGGTGAAATAGCTATAGCACATAATGGAAATTTAGTGAATGCAGATGTTATTAGAGAATTACTAGAGGAATGTGGTTGTGTATTTCAAACATCAATTGATTCAGAAGTAATATTAAATTTGATTGCAAGGGGAGCTAAAAGAGGAATTGAAAAAGCTGTTGTTGATGCTGTTCAAGCAATTAAAGGATCTTATGGTATTGTTATTTTGACTAAAAATGAATTAATTGGAGTTAGGGATCCAAATGGTATAAGGCCATTATGTCTAGGTAAAATAGGAAACAGCTATGTGATTGCTTCTGAAAGTTGTGCACTCGATGCAACAGGAGCTGAATTTATAAGAGATGTAGAGCCAGGGGAGATTATTATAGTCAATAAAGATGGACTGAAATCAATAAATTTTGCAGAAAAAATAGAAAAGGCTGTTTGTGCTTTTGAATATATATATTTTGCAAGACCTGATAGTATAATTGATAATATTAGTGTTTATAATTCAAGAATAGAAGCTGGTAAAATATTATTTGATGAAGCACCTGTTGATGCAGATATTGTTGTTGGAGTTCCAGATTCAGGAATACCAGCAGCAATAGGATACTCAAAAGCTTCAGGTATTCCATACGAAATAGGATTGATAAAAAATAAATATACAGGTAGAACGTTTATTTCACCAAATCAAGAGATGAGAGAAAAGGCTGTATCTGTTAAGTTAAATGCCCTAAAAGAAAATGTGTATGGTAAAAGGGTGGTTCTTATTGATGATTCAATTGTTAGAGGAACTACGAGCAGAAGGCTTATTGATATACTTAAGAAGGCGGGTGCTAAAGAGGTTCATTTTAGAGTGTCTTCGCCTCCTGTAAAATATCCTTGTTATTTTGGAATAGATACTCCATACAGAAAAGAGTTAATAGGAGCTGCTTTGGATACAGATAGTATAAAAGAAAAGATAGGGGCTGATAGTTTAGCATATATAAGCATAGATGGTTTATTAGAATCATTGGGACAAAAAAATGGTTTTTGTCTCGGATGCTTTAATGGAATTTATCCTATATCAGCGCCGATTAAGTAAGTTTGCTTTGTTGAAGTAAAACATTGAGACTTTGGACTTTGTATAGAGATTCTACTCCACATGAAATAAAAGGCTTCAATATATCACTTATATAAGTAGAATTAAGCAAACAAAAACTTGGAATTAATGAGCTTCAATGTTTATTTTGAATAAGAGGGAGTCTTATAAAATTGATAAATTAGGAAAGAAGGGTTACTTATGTTAACGTATAAAGAAGCAGGAGTTAACATTGAAGAAGGATACAAGGCAGTTAAATTAATGAAAGAATATACTGCTAAGACATTTACAGAAGGTGTTTTGACTAACTTGGGAAGTTTTGCGGGAATGTTTGAAATCGGAAATAAATATAAGAATCCCGTTTTGGTATCAGGTACTGATGGTGTTGGTACTAAACTTGAAATAGCTTTTAAGTTAAGGAAATACGATACTATTGGTATTGATTGTGTAGCAATGTGCGTAAACGATATTTTGTGCCATGGTGCAAAGCCTTTGTTTTTCCTTGATTATATTGCTTGTGGGAAGCTTGATGCTGGAATTGGTGCAGAAATTGTAAAGGGTGTTTCAGAAGGATGTATTCAGTCAGGGTGTGCATTAATAGGAGGAGAAACTGCTGAAATGCCTGGATTTTATAAAGAGGGAGATTATGATTTGGCTGGTTTTGCAGTTGGTATTGTCGAGAAACATAATATAATTGACGGAAGCAACATAAAATCTGGAGATTCTTTAATAGGAATAGCTTCATCTGGGGTACACAGCAATGGTTATTCTTTAGTTAGAAGATTAATTAAGGATTATAGTGAGGATTTTAAAGGAAATATAATAGGAAGTGTGCTTATAGAACCTACTAAGATATATGTAAAACCTGTTCTAAAACTTATTAAAAAATATAATATAAATGGTATGGCACACATTACTGGTGGAGGTTTTTATGAAAATATACCAAGGATGTTCAAAGAAAAATTTACTGCTGTAATAGATAAGAATAGCTTTGATGTGTTGCCTATTTTTAAGTATATAATGAAGAAAGGCGTATTAGAAAAAGATATGTTTAATACGTACAATATGGGTATAGGTTTTGTGTTATGTGTAGACAAAAAAGATGAAAAAAATATATTAAAAGATCTGGAATTAATGGGAGAAAAGGCATATAAAATAGGTTATGTTGAAGCTGGAGGTGGGGGAGTTTGTTTAAAATAGCTGTACTCATATCTGGTGGAGGAACAAATTTGCAATATATAATGGATAGCATTAATAGAAATTATCTGAATTGCTCAATAGAATGTGTTATAAGTGATAGGGAAAATGCATATGGACTCGAAAGAGCGAAAAATAACAATATTGATACGTATTATATAGATAGAAAATATACTGAAAAAAGTGTTTCGGATAGAATTTTAGAAATTATTAATGGCAAGGTTGATTTGATTGTTTTAGCAGGTTTTTTATCTATACTTGAGGGCGAAATATTAAGAAAATTTAAGAATAAAATTATAAATATTCATCCTTCACTTATTCCAAGCTTTTGTGGAAAGGGAATGTATGGTATTAAAGTACATGAAAAAGCTATTGAGTATGGTGTGAAAGTTAGCGGATGTACAGTGCACTTTGTGGATGAAGGAACAGACACTGGACCTATAATAATTCAAAAAGCTGTACCTGTTTATTCATATGATACAGCTGAAAAATTACAAGCTAGGGTTTTAGAAGAAGAACATAATATTTTAGTAGAAGCAATTAAGTATATTAGTGAGGGCAAAATTGAAATAATTGAGCGTAAAGTTAAGATTTCTAATATTTGCAACTAAAAATTTATAAAAGTTTTATAAAATAAATTCTCATTATTTATTTGTCTAGAAATAATTTGTTTATAAATAACTAATATGTTTAAATAAATTTTATAATGCTATTTAAAATTAAAAATAATTCAAGGGAGAGATTAAAGTGATTAGGAGAGCTTTAATAAGTGTATACGATAAGACTAACATTTTAGAATTTGCTCAATTTTTGCAAAACAACTGTATTGAAATCATTTCAACAGGCGGGACGTATAATTATTTAGTTAAGAATGGTATAAATGTTACTGAAGTATCTGAAGTAACAGGTTCTGAAGAAATACTTGATGGAAGAGTTAAAACACTTCACCCTGTAATTCATGGAGGAATATTAGCGATTAGAGATAATAAAGAACATATGGATACGATTGAGAGAAAAAACATAAAACCAATAGATATGGTTGTTGTAAATTTATATCCTTTCTTTGAAAAAGTAAAAGAAGATATTACATTTGAAGAAAAAGTTGAATTCATAGATATTGGCGGTCCAACAATGCTTAGGTCGGCAGCAAAGAATTTTAGAGATGTTTTAGTAGTGACTGATATAAATGATTATGATGATATTATAGAACAGTTAAAAGAAAATAATGAAGTGGATTACAATATTAGGAAAAGATTAGCTGGAAAAGTATTTAATTTGACATCATCTTATGATGCTGCGATTAGCAATTTTATGCTTGATTATGATTATCCTGAATACCTATCTCTTTCATATCGAAAATTATCTAATCTACGTTATGGCGAAAATCCACATCAAAGTGCTGCTTGCTATGTATCTACATCTAGTTTAGGAATGATGAACAATATTGAACAATTGAATGGAAAACAGTTATCATACAATAATATAAAGGACATGGACATTGCTTGGAAAACAGTTAATGAATTTGATGAAATAGCTTGCTGTGGCCTTAAGCATAATTCACCATGTGGAGTTGCTGTTGGTGATAGCGTACTTGAAGCATATAAAAAAGCTTATGAGTGTGATAGCGTTTCAATATTCGGTGGAATTGTAGCATTCAATAGAAAAGTAGATCAGAATACTGCATCTGAAATAGTCAATATTTTTCTTGAAATTGTAATTGCACCTGATTTTGATGAAGATGCACTTGAAGTCTTAAAAATAAAGAAAAATTTAAGAGTTATAAAGTGCACAAATAAGCCAGAAGATAAATTAGAAATGGTAAAAGTAGATGGGGGAATATTAATACAGACTTCAGATGATAAGCTTATTGACAAAATAAAGATTGTAACAGATAAACAGCCTACAGAAACTGAAATGAAGGACTTGCTATTTGGTATGAAAGTAGTAAAATATGTTAAGTCGAATGCTATTGTTGTTGTAAAAGATGGCATGGCAAAAGGAATAGGTGCAGGACAAGTCAATAGAATTTGGGCAGCTGTAGAGGCACTTGACAGAGCTGGAGATGGAGTTGTATTAGCATCAGATGCATTTTTCCCATTCAGAGATGTTGTTGATGAAGCAGCAAAACACAACATAAAAGCTATAATACAGCCTGGAGGTTCTATAAGAGATAAAGAATCTATACAAGCATGTAACGAACATGGAATATCAATGGTGTTCACAGGAATAAGACACTTTAAACATTAATTGTTCCTCTGAGGTGCTAACAGAAAATGGTTACAAACTTACAAGTCTTTAATTTTAACCTATACAACCTTGAAGGAAATAAATGGTTGTACCTCAGAGGAACAAAAAAAGGAGGTAAATATGAAAGTATTACTTATTGGTTCTGGAGGAAGGGAACATGCCATAGCATGGAAACTTTCAAAAAGTAATAAAGTAAAAAAAATATTCTGTGCCCCGGGAAATGGGGGTACATATAAAAATGATAAATGTGAAAATGTAAATTTAAATGGGATAGACTCATTTTTCAAATTTGCATTAGAGAATAATATAGATATTACAATAGTTGGACCTGAAGCACCATTAGTAGAAGGCATAGTTGATAAATTTAAAGAAAATGGATTGAAAATATTTGGCCCATCAACAAAAGCGGCCCTTTTAGAAGGAAGTAAGGCATTTGCTAAAAATTTTATGAAAAAATATGGTGTAAAAACAGCTGAGTATGAGGTTTTTGAAGAAAAAGAAAAAGCAATATCGTATTTAGAGAAATGTAAATATCCTGTTGTAATAAAAGCCGATGGTTTAGCTGCAGGGAAAGGTGTTTCTATATGTGAAAAATATAGCGAAGCAGAAAAGGTAGTTTATAACTATATGATAAGTGATATTTTTAAGGGTGCTGGAAAGAAAATTGTAGTTGAAGAATATTTGGATGGTGTTGAGGCATCAATACTTTCAATTACAGATGGTAATACAATAATACCATTCATATCTTGTATGGATCATAAGCCTATTTATGAAGGAAACGAAGGCCCTAATACTGGAGGCATGGGTACTATAGCACCTAATCCACATTGTAATGATGAAGTTTTGAAAGAGTTTGAAGAAGTTATTTTAAATCCAACTCTAAAAGGAATTAGGGAAGAGAAGTTAGACTATATTGGCATAATTTTCTTTGGATTAATGATTTGCAAAAAAGGTGTATATTTGCTTGAATATAATGTAAGAATGGGTGATCCAGAAACACAAGCCGTTCTTCCATTAATGAAAAATGATTTATGTGAGCTAATTTTTAGTGCTTTAGATAGAAAATTAAAAACATATGAAATAGATTGGGAAGACAAGTATTCGTGTTGTGTTATAGCAGCATCAGGAGGATATCCAGAAAAATATGAAACAGGATTTGAAATAACAAATATAGATAGTATAAAGAATTTATTATTTATTGCTGGTGCTAACTATAAACAAGAAAAATTGGTAACTACTGGAGGACGTGTTTTAGCTATTACTTCAGTAAAGAATACATTGCACGAAGCAATAAAAAGCACTTATGAAGATATTAAAAGAGTAAATTTTAAAAATATGTATTATAGAAAAGATATAGGTAATAATTAAGGCTTTCTAAACTGAAGGCCTTTTTACATTTGTAATAGTTTTTAGTTTTTTTGAAATAATAAACAGTATGATATACAACAATAGGTAGTAAAATATAATAATATAAAAAAATAGTTATTGGCATTTGCTATTTATGTTTTTTTGTTGTATAATATTACATGAATTAATACTAATATTTAGGAGGTAGTAACTATGAAAATAGCAATATCAAGTACAGGTAAAACGATAGATGATGTAATGGATTCAAGATTTGGAAGATGTAATTATTTTATAATATATGATTTAGATAATGATGAATATAAAGCAGTAGAGAATAAAGGTATTACTTCAGGTCATGGCGCAGGCATAGCTGCAGCACAACAGATATTAGATGAAAATGTTGACGTAGTGATTAGTGGTAAACTAGGTCCTAATTCGTATAGAATTATTGAAGGTGAAGGTATTACTATGCTTCAAGCAGAACAAGATAAAATAAGCAATATTATTAATGAATATAGGGAAAATAAGTTGTCTCACCAAAAGGGAGCAGGTGCTGCACACGTTGGATTAAAATAGATACTTTTGATGGAGGAGCTGATCATTTTGAACATAGGAGTATTAAGTGGAAAAGGAGGAACAGGGAAAACAACTGTTTCTACTAATCTTGCTAAAATATTAAAAGCAGTTTATATTGATTCAGATGTTGAGGAACCTAATGGTTTTATATTTTTGAAACCTGAGATTACTGATACAAAGGAAGTTAAACTTGCTTATCCAGTTATTGATGATGAAAAATGCACTAACTGTGGTAGATGTGTTGAAGCGTGTCAGTTTAATGCTTTAGTAAAAACAAAAAAAGATATAATTTTATTTCAAAAGCTTTGTCATGGCTGTGAAGCTTGTGGAGTAGCTTGTCCTACAGGGGCTATATCTTTTGAAGATAGAAAAATTGGGTTTATTGAAATAGGTATGTCAGATGATATAAAATGTATGAGAGGAATATTGGATATAGGTGAACCTTTAGCAGTGCCTGTTATAAAAGGCCTATTAAAAAGAATAGATTCAAGTAGTGTTAATGTTATAGATTGTTCACCGGGTACTTCTTGCAATGTTGTAAATACATTACAATATGTTGATGTGGCTATATTGGTTACAGAACCTTCAGAATTTGGTTTGCATGATTTAAAACTTGCTGTAGGTTTAGTTAGAAAATTTAATATACCATTTGGAATTGTAATAAATAAGGAGAGCAATGATAAGAATATAATTAGAGATTATTGTAAGGAAGAAAGCATACAGATATTTGGTTCTATACCTTATGAAAGAGAAATTGCAGAGATATATTCAAATGGAAATATGTTAGTTGATAATGAAAAATATAGGAACATTTTTAAAGGTATTGCCAAAGGTGCAAAGGCGGTGATAGAATGGAATTAGTAGTTATAAGTGGAAAAGGTGGAACAGGTAAAACCACGATTGCCATTGCATTGTCTGAATTGGTTAATAATGTAATAAAAGCCGATTGTGATGTTGATGCAGCAAATTTATATTTGATGTATAAAGGTGAAGATATTGAATCAAAAGGATTTGTTACAGGTAAGAAAGCAGTAGTTAATCAAGAATTATGCATTAAGTGTGGAAAATGTGATACTGTTTGTAAATATGATGCTATTAAAAAAGGTGTTATTACAGAATACAGATGTGAAGGTTGTGGAGCATGCATATTTGTATGTCCTACAAATGCTATAAAATTAGAAGACGCTGTTGATGCGAAAACCATTATAACTAAGACTAATAAAGGATTTATTTCAAGAGCAGAAATAGAAATCGGTGCAGATGGTTCAGGTAAGCTTATTACAGAAATAAGAAGAAACGCTAAAAAATATGCAATAAATAGGGAACTTTTTGATAATGAACCTTTAATAATTATAGATGGTTCTCCAGGTATAGGATGCGCTGTAATTTCATCTATAACCAATACCGATGCAGCTCTGATCGTAACAGAACCTACAAAATCAGGGCTAGAGGATTTGAAAAGAATATTGTCTGTGTGTAAACATTTTAATGTATTTCCTCTTGTATGTGTTAATAAGCACGATATTAATGACGAAGTAACAAATGAAATATTAGAATATTGTTCAAAAAATAGTATTGACGTTGTGGGCAAAATTCCTTATGATAATACAGTAATGAAATCAATAAACGAATTAAAGCCTATAACAGAATTTAAAGAAAGCAAAGCATACGGTGCAATATTGGATATGTGGGGTGAAATAAGTGATATTTTGTATAAGCAGTAGTTTTATCAATCTTGTGATATTTCCACATTTATAAGTGAAGTATTGAATTTATAGGTGAAGTATTAAAGTTATGCGCTAGATTTGGTAGAGTTTATATTGTGATTTTCAATGTTTTAATTTTAAAAATGTGAATGGCAATATAAAAGCTATTGGTAAGTACAATATGAAGTTTTTAAGTTATGTTTTGATTTAGCAAAACTTTAACAGTACTTTGGTGAAATTTTGGCAAAATAAGTTTAATGGTTTATAATTTTAATAAATAAAAATACATATATGTTTGTATGCATATAAAATATAAAAAGGAGGAATTTTTATTATGAAAGTTGCTGTTGCTGTAAATGATGGTGCTGTTAGTCAACATTTTGGACACTGTGAGGATTTTTATATTTATGATATAGAAGATAATAAGGTTGTTAATAAGAATATTGTTCCTAATCCAGGACATAGACCAGGATTTTTGCCTGTATTCTTAAAAGACAATGGTGCAAATATTATAATTGCAGGTGGAATGGGTGGTTCTGCTCAACAATTATTTGATGAAAATGGTATTAAAGTTGTAGTTGGAGCAAGTGGAACTGCTGATGAAGCCGTTAATGGATATTTAAATAATGAACTTGAATTATCATCCAATGTATGTAATCATGATCATTAATTATTAGCATTTTAGAATAAGCTGATTGTGTAAAATGAATTTTATACTGACTTTAGATGGTTTAAATTTTCCATCTAGAGTTTTGGTATACATCTTTTGCACAAGATATTTTCAAAGAATAATTAGTTAGGAGCATTTTTGAATTGTTATTTTCTATAAAATGCTCAAATGATAATATTAATAATTTTGAGGAATGATTTGTTTGGAAAATATATCATCTATTGAGAAAGTATTAAAGGAAAAAGGGTATAAATTAACAAAACAGAGAAGTGATATTTTAAGTGTCATATATAAAGAAAATACTCACTTAAGTGCTGAGGAAATATATGCAAGGCTTAAAAAGAATAATATTGGATTAGCTACGGTTTACAGAACCCTTAATTTATTAACTGATTTAAATATACTAAAAGAAGTGAAAATTAATGAAATGAGCTATTATGAACCTAAGATGTTTAGCAAAAAGTCACTTCATATTCATTTTAAGTGTGATAAATGCAACACTATTTTTGACATTGATAGCGATAACATAGCTGTTAAATATTTAAAAATAAATAGACTTATAGAAAAAGAAAATAATGTAATCGTAAATGATGTTGATATACTTTTGAATGGAATATGTGAAAAGTGTAGAAATAAATGATGACTGCGATTTTTATAGAAAATTATAAAGCCCATCTAAAAATATGTTTATTAAATGAAAATTTTACTAATAATAATACTGATATAGTGTTATAGTAACATTAAGTGTTATATTAATTGCTTGAAATTTGAAGTTTAGATGGGAGACGATGATATGAAGGTATTAAAAAGAAGTGGCGAATTTCAAGATTTTGACTTTGGAAAACTTGAAGCTTCAGTAGCTAGGGCATCAGATGATGTGAAGGAACCTTTTACAATGTCCGATGTAGAAAATATATCTCATGGTGTATTAAAAAGATTAATGAGTTTGGATAAAGAGGTGATAAGTTCAAACGAAATTTCTGAGGCTGTATTATCAGAATTACAAAAAAACAATTTTACTGACTTAGCTCAAACATATATTAATGATAAAATATAGCATATAAGGCATACCTAAATAAATAATAAGCTAGTGTGCTGATATATTTAGCTTGTTATTTATTCTTATAAGCCTGAAAGCAGAAGTTGCTGATTGATAATGAACAGTAGCTCCTGCTTTTAGTTTTTTATTTATTTTAAGTTTTGAAACATATTATGTTATGAACTTGAAATAAAAATTATTGATTTATTAGGTTATAATTCGAACATCATTTTGATAGCAATAGCTAATGATATAGTTACAAATATTGGTTTAATGATTTTTACACCATTTTTTATGGCGAGTTTTGTTCCTAATCTTGCACCTATTATCATGAAAATTGCTACTGGCAATCCTAATTTGTATTGTATTTGATGATGTAATGAAAACATTATAAGTGCCGAGATATTGCTGACAAAATTTAAAAATTTTGCATTTCCAATTGATTTCGTAAAGTCAAATTTAAATATCTTTATGAATCCGAATATTAAGAAAGAGCCTGTACCAGGTCCAAAAAAACCATCATAAAATCCAAGTGAAAAAGCAAGAACAATTCCATAAAACAAATTCAATTTGGTCATTCCAGAAAAATTGTCTTTTCTACCAAGGGATTTTGAGAATAAAGAATATATTCCTATAATAAGGACGAGAACTAGTACAATTCCCCTAAGAAAATCTGGACTTATAAATTGAACTATAGTAACCCCTAAAACAGAACCTGTAAGAGTAAAAGGTATTAAATATTTTAGCAGTTTAAAGTTGACTTTGCCACTTGAAGCAAATTTTAAAGAGCTTGTAAATGAACCAGAGGTAGCACAAAATTTATTTGTTCCAAGTGCAATATGAGGATCTAAACCTGCCATCAAAAAACCAGGGACACTTATAAGTCCTCCACCACCAGCAATTGAGTCAACAAAAGCAGCAGTAAATCCCATTAAACACAAAACAATTATTTTTAACATTTAGACACCTGCCTTAAGACATCCTCAAAAAAATAAGTAGCCAGTATAATAGTATGTTTGATTTGTTATTTTATTTTAAATGCCTGAAAATATAATTTATTTAATTGTAATAAAATTGTTTATATAATTAAAGCATTTTTTAAAAAATTATTTATTTTTTCTGTTGGCTGATTTAAAATAAGAATATAATGGTATAAATGTATATTTTAAATTGATTATAATAGTTAAACCACAATAAGCTATAAGTGAACTCGTTTTGCTAAAGCAAAACATCGTAACTTCAATTGGAGACTCTACTCCACCTGAAGTAAAAAGCTTGAATCTTATACTTATAGAAGTGGGAGTCTTATAGAATCGATAAATTTCAAATATACAATATATAGTGTTTATGAAATTGATTAGCATATATAGTTATTAGTTTTTATTTAAAAGACTTTTTTTGAGACAATTATTATAATATATAAGGTATATATTTTGGAATGATTGTGGGGTGAGTATATGCTTGAACAGAAGCATAAGCTGTGGGATAATCATTTGCATGAAATAGAAAAGTTAAATGAGAGAATGGAAGAATTGAATAAAAAGAATACTAATGTTAAAGTAGAAATAAAGAAAAGACTAAGAGGAAATAATAGAAAAAATACTTTGATAAAATGTCTTAAATATAATATAGTGAAGTTTTTAAAGGTTCTACTAAGCAATATAATAGATTTTATGCTTATACTAGCTATCTATTACCCGTTCAGAAGTACTATGAAATATTATCATTTTTTATTAATTTATATTGTATACTTCTGCATATTTGATGGTATAATAGGGTGGTCAGTTGGAAAAAAAATATTGAGATTAAGAGTGTTTGAGGTGAAAACAATAAAAGAATCCGATGATCAAATCAAATATTGAATATTTGTATATTTTTGAGAATGGAGAGATAACATGAAGAAGAATGGCATTTATGAATTTACAATTGAAAATACAGAATTTCCTTCTATGGGAGTTGCATATTACGAAGGAGAAAAAGTACTTATAAAAAATGCACTTCCATGTCAAAGAGTTCTTGGTAGAATATCGAAGAAGAGAAAATCTAAAATTGAAGCTAAAATAATTGAAATAATTGAAGATGTGGATTATAAAGTTTTACCTAAGTGTTCTGTTTTTGGAATATGTGGAGGATGCACGAATCAGGATGTTCCTTATGAAAAACAATTAGAATTAAAGAAAAACCAAGTAATGAGATTGTTTGATAAAGCAGGAATATCAGATTTCGATTTTGAAGGGATAAAATCAAGTCCAGAGGTATTTGAATACAGAAATAAAATGGAATTTACTTTTGGTGATTTTGAAAAGGGTGGTAATATTACACTAGGTATGCATGCAAAAGGTATGTCCTATTCTATTGTTACAGTTGATGATTGCAGGATAGTTGATGAAGATTTTAGAACAATATTAAAAACAATACTAAACTATTTTACTGATAAAAATATTTCTCATTATAGAATAATGCCACATGAAGGTTATTTGAGAACATTAGTAGTTAGAAAAGGAAAAAATACTGGAGAAATTTTAATAAATATTGTAACAACATCACAAATGGAATTTGACTTTACTGAAATAGTTAACATATTAAAGAGCAAAAGTTACAATGGGAAATTAACAGGCATAATACATACTATTAATGATTCTTTATCAGATGTAGTTCAGGCCGATAAAATTGAAATATTATTTGGAAGAGAATATATATATGAGAAATTATTAGGACTTAAATTTAAAATAAATCCTTTTGCATTTTTCCAAACGAACTCAAAAGGTGCTGAAAAGCTATATAGTATAGTTAGGAATTTTATGGGAGATAGTAGTTCAAAAACAGTATTTGATTTATACTGTGGTACAGGTACAATAGGTCAGATAGCTGCACCTAAAGCTAAAAAAGTTGTCGGCATTGAATTAATAGAAGAAGCAGTAAGAGCTGCAAAAGAGAATGCTAAATTAAATGGACTTGAAAATTGCGAATTTATTGCAGGAGATATAAAAGATGTAATCAAAGATATTACTGAAAAACCAGACTTAATTATTTTGGATCCACCGAGAGCAGGAGTACACCCGAAAGCATTGGAGTACGTGTTAAACTTTAAAGCTAAAGATATAATTTACGTTTCGTGTAATCCAAAAACATTGGTTCAAGATTTAAAAGTTATGGTGGAAAACGGATATAAGGTAGAAAAGGTAGTTTTGATGGATATGTTCCCGCATACTGCGCATGTGGAGACTTGTGTACTACTATCATTGAAATAACTAATTTAACAAGATGTATAAAATAATAAAATACATTGTTTGCCACCTATTTGCCACCATAAATTATATTTGGGTGGCAAGTATATTTTCAAATATATTTATACTATCTTTTTTCATCTTGTTTGTAACATGTGAATAGGTATCCATGGTGGTAGAAATTTTACTATGTCCGAGACGAGTTTGAATATCTTTAATATTTGCACCAGCTTCAAGTAACATAGTAGCATGTGTGTGTCTTAATGAATGAAAATTAAAGTTTATTCTTAATTCATAATTGACTACACGACTTAAATATTTTAAACTATTGGTGGTAACGAGTTCACCATTTTCTTTGGTACATACAAAATTATTATTTGTATAGTATTCACCATATTTTAATTTATTTGATTTTTGTCTAACTTTATGTTTTTTTAATATACTACATAATGTATTCCCAATCATAATGGTTCTATTGGAACTTTGAGTTTTAGGAGTTCCAAACACCCATTTTTTTTCTTTATAAATGATTATTTTTTCAACGCTAATAGTTTTTTTATTTAAGTTTACACAATCCCAAGTAAGACCACATACTTCTGCTGCTCTCATTCCAGTATTGAAAGCAATTTGTAGTGGAATATAAAAAGAACTACCTTCTGGGAACCTATTAATGATTTTATTGAATTGTTCTAAGGTTATTATTTTCATATTAGCACTATTTTTATGAATATTATCATATTTTGGCATAGTAACATAAGTCATTGGATTTTCTTTTAAATATTTGTAAGGGTAAACTGCTAGCTTTAAAGCTCCAGAAAGAACACCATAAAAGTTTGCAACTGAATTTTTAGTATAACCATTTTTATATTTTGAATTTAAAAATTCTTGAAGCTTAGCTGGTGTTAGTGATTTAAGTTTGTATAATCCTAGAGCAGGTTTTATATGTTTATTTAATACTCTTCTATAGTTTTGCTGAGTATTGTATTTACAATTAATTAAGACATATTCTTTAAACCAGTAATCAAAGTAATCAGATACTGAAATATTACTTTCATCAATAACAGATCCAGTGTTCTCATATTCTTTGATTGCATTTCTCAAAGCTTTTTCAGCTTCTGCTTTAGTTCTAAATCCTCCTTTCTCTTTCTTTTTTCTTTTTCCTTCAACAATTCCTAAGTCGAAATAATAGGACCATGTTTTGCCTCTTTTTCTTACAGAACCTTTCATTGTATCATCTCCTTTATAAAATTCTAGTAAAGAATATTTTTTATATAATCAACTGGCAAACTTAAAGTACTAGCGATTTGCTCAATTGTAAATCCTTCGTATTCAATTTCATAAAAGTCTAAATTTAATAATTTAACAGCAAAATAATTAGCTTGTTTTTCAAGTTTTCCAGTATTAATCAAATTTTTATTAAAAGCAGCATGATAAACACTAGTATGCAATATAGCGTGACCTAGTTCATGTGCTAGAATGAATTTTTCGTACTCAATATTTAAATCATTTCTTATAAATACGATTTCCTTACCATCAAAATATCTATAATAAAAAGCTTCATTGTTTCTAAGCAAAACGTTATTAATATCTAACTTCACTACTGAAATATTAAACGTATCATAAATATCATAAATGTTAGTTGTATCACATATTTCTACTATTCCACGCACGTAATTGTCAATCCATGTATACATGATATCCCCCCAGTTGTAAGCAAAACTATTTTTTATATTTATAACTAAGTATCTTTAATTGCCTTAATAATTCATTAGCAAATTCAATAATTTCATCATCACTCATTTTATTTAAATCATATCCCCCAAAAGCCATAAGAGCTGGTTGTTTTAGTATAAATTCCATAGCTTCTTGTGGCGTTTTAAATCCTTCAATTTCATCATATGTTGATTCTTTTTTAGTTTTATATTCATCATCAAAAAAGTCATTTACTGATACACCAAGCGCGTCTGCGATTGACTTCAATCTTTCAGCGGTTGGATTTTTGATTTTACCGCTTAGTATATCGTGTAAACTTGATTGTGGAATATTAGCTTCTTTGGCTAATCTGTATTTACTCCACCCTTTATGGGTTAATATCCTTAAAATATTTTCCTTTTTAAACATAAGATTCACTCCCAATATTTCGCTATATCTATATATTAGTGAATTTATTTCGTAATGTCAAGATATTTCGAGATAATTCGAGAATATCGAAATAATAGAGAGTTATTTTCTTTTAATAGTTATTTTTAGCGAAATATAAGAATTGAAAATATTTCGAGATTGCGATATTATTTAATCGTGGATTCGAAATCTCGAAATAAGAAAGCGAGGTGAGGAAATGAAAAACGATTTTGCACTAGTACAAGAAATAAAAGGACAACCAGTCACAACGAGTAGAAAGGTTGCGGAAGTGTTTGATAAAAGACATGATAATGTTCTTAGAGATATACAAAAATTAGATTGTAGTGAAGGCTTTTTTGTCCTCAATTTTGAGGAGAAAAAATATAAGAGCAAAAGGGCATTTAATTGTGTATGTCCCGTTGGAGGTAAAGTTCAGGCTCGACAAAATTTTACCACAATAAGATGAGTATAACAATATAACAAAAGGAGATGAAAAAATGTTAATTGGTGACAACATACGAAGAATTGCAGAGAAAAAAGGTATGACTATATATCAAGTCATGAAAAAAAGTAATATATCTATTGCGTATATGTATGACCTTGCAAACAACAAACAGAAAAATCCATCATTAGATATTTTGAAAAAGATAGCAAGAGCCTTAGATGTTTCAATTGAAGAATTAGTTAATTAGTGGAGGTAGATACATGGATAACTATCTATATACGGTAGCAGAAGTATCAAAAATATTACAAATTAATAAAAATGCAGTATACAAACTTATAAATAGAGGAGTATTACAAGGTTTAAAACTAGGAAGTATGAAAGTTACGAAATTTGAATTACTTAGATTTTTTAAAAAATACAACGGCAAAGATTTAAGTGACTTAGATAATATTAAACCAATTAAAATTAAGGAGGAATAACAATGAATAATTTAGTACAAGTTTTAAACAAAGATGGACAACTTGTAGTAACAAGTAGACAGGTAGCAAAAGATTTTGGGAAAGAACATTCAAAAGTGATTAGAAGTATTGAAACTATTAAAGGAGGTAACTCAAGCCAAAATTGGCTCCAGTATTTTATACCTAGTGGGTACAAAGATATTAGTGGTAAATCTAACAAGGAATACTTACTAACACGAGATGGATTTTCGCTTTTAGTAATGGGATTTACTGGTACTAAAGCTTTAGAGTGGAAACTTAAATACATTGAAGCATTTAATAAGATGGAACAGAAACTAAAAGAGCAAAAGCAACTAAGTCCATTAGCACAATTAAGAT
>Ga0114934_10000103_pt1 | contig 47294 bp, 41 predicted proteins | sample 4SBtaG_2_FD_99695 | JGI IMG/M metagenome (GOLD analysis project Ga0114934, IMG submission 99695) | Deep subsurface microbial communities from Kolumbo volcano to uncover new lineages of life (NeLLi) - 4SBTROV10_white metaG | ecosystem: Environmental > Aquatic > Marine > Volcanic ...
AAGCATTTTATCTCAAACATAAAATATCACGATACTTTATACTTTGAAAAAGAGGTTTTGTCCAGTACTAATTGTATTATATTGTATTATATTGCCTTTTTATTGGGAACCGTTTAGCCGTGAGGGCTTACACAAGCAGGAGAAACTCCTGGCTGAACAAATAGAACACGCCTATGAACTGGAAAGGCAATTGACGACTGATGTGGATACCATCAAAAACAAGCGTCAGGAATTAAACGCCAGAAAAGAGACTTTACGTGCCAGAGAAAACAGAAGTCAGGCAACTAAATTGGTTCAGGGAAATGAGAACCCCGTGTCATCCGCTGACAGAGTGCTGAAACGTTGGGAATCACGGGTTGTGGCTGATGAATATCGTAGCGAACAAACGTCTGTTGCTCGTACAAGCGTATCGGTCGATCCCTTACAGCAGCAATTCGAACAGCAGGAGGAGCAGAAGAATTTGCGCGACGCATTGGATCAACTCATACAGGACACCCCAAACAATCAATAACTTTCATCCTAACCACAAAACATATTAAGTGGCCAAAAAAGGTAACTACTAGGCCCCTAATCGAAACAGCCCTCTATGGGGGATCTGTGGAGGAAGTGTATGCGGCAGGGAAGCCGCATCCAAGCCTACAAGGATGTATTTACAGCGTCTTCCGAAACAGATCACCCATAGAGGGACGAGCAGTTACCAAAAAAGAACAATTTAAATGGCTTGGAAGGCTGTTTATAACCAGCTTTCCAAGCTTCTCAACAGAGGAAATTAAAATGAAAAATTCAATTGAACAAAGCGAACCCTACAGAAACCGGGTGAGTACTTTTCTACGCTGGTGTGGTGCGTTGATCTTGGTGGTTGCCGCTTTACATTATATGTTACAGGGTCTGAATCTGACTTCTGAAGCATTGCGATTCTGGGTGATGCCGGGTTTTATTGTGTTTGTGGCACTGTGTGGATTATTTTGCGGATACTGGTTCGGTGACACTAAAAGTGCGCGGGTGTTTTTTGGACTCGGAACTGCATTTGTGGTGACGCAGTTGTCACAGGTCGCTGCAATGGGGCGGGGTTTAATGATCCGCGGCCAGGCCGGGGAAGTACCACTGGATATGTGGTGGGATCTGGATCGTTTGTCTCCGGTGGTTTTTGGTATCAATGTGTTTATCAGTCTTATTTTGACAGTACCCGTTGCGTTTGCGGCTTTTTCAATTCTCGCCCGCGAGCAACGCAACAGTTTAATGACAGGCTTTAGTCTGGCGAGCGCGACTATGATGTTGCCCGCTCGCGGTTCGATGTGGACGACAATATTGATTGTGGTTTTGTTTGTTGTGTTACGTTATCGCGATGCCGTTTTTTATCGGGTGGATCGAGCGCTGTCAACCAGCAGCGGAATTGCCGCGCGATCTTTGCTGTGGCTGCCATTGTTTATCATGATCGGGCGCAGCATGTTTTACCCGGTTTCTGATTTCCAGGCCGCAGTATTAATGACATTGTTAGCCTGGATGCTGATTGAAGAAACACCACGTCTTATAAATATCAGAATTGTTAGCTCGGTACTACAGTTATTGGGCCTGGTGGTTGCAGTGAGTGCCTGGTGTTTCGGGATTAATGATTTGATTCCTTCTTTGTCAGGTTGCGCGGAAGTTTATTGGATAATATTGCCTGTCGCGGGTTTGATGATACTTATCTCGCATCGCATGCAGGACGACAGTCCGGGTTTAAGAATGTTTGCTGCGATGATCGCAACCATAACAGTGGTTGGGGTTATGCTGGATGGTCGTGTAGCGGTCAGTTCTATTGTTGCCATTGCAACAGGAATCGCACTGTCGATGAATGGGTTGGTGTGGCGTGAAAAGTTTGTGTTTAGTTGCGGATTAATCAGTATCGGCGGCGGCTTGCTCTACTATATCGGATTCCTTTTTGAAATGTATGAATCGATGCCCTGGTTTATTGCCGCATTCATTGGGGTTGCTGCTTTACTACTGGCTTCATGGATAGAAACACAGCAAGGCAAATGGTTTGGAAGAGTGACACACAGTTGGCAGGATTTCAGGGCATGGTAAGAATTTAAGTTAAATCGAATATTGCCGCGATGGGGCTTTGAGTTTTGCTGCGGTTTTTTGTAGGCAGGCGTTGAGCTTGTGAAGCCCAGCAGGATGGTTACGTCAATGCTGGGTTTCGTTCCTCAACGCCATATATGGACTCCTCGTTTATTGCAAGACAAATTATCATTTTTTAATAAAGTAAACAGAGATCAAGATTGCAGCCATATATCCGGTCTTTAAATGGAAGATTTTTGCCTTCCTGACCTTGATGAATCTATCCGCGCACTTTCACCACAACCAGCCTAACGGTTTCTAAAGAACCTCTGCGTAGAACGGGTTTGAAAAGCACCGGTCTGACCTGTTTATGTCATCAAATTATGTTTACTTGCCTGCGCAATTTGGTACTGATCTTAAGGTTAACGGTTGAGGGTTATCCACGCTTTGTCCCTAGGCAAAAGAGCCCTTTAGGTTTAGCTCGGTGCCTGTGGGCAAAGGGTGGATAACCCGCTCCAAATCTGGGTTAAACCGCCTCAGCCGGTCGATATTCCTCCGTTTTCGTCGCTAACGCCCAAAGAATGCGGGCATTCTTATTGGCCAAGGCGACCGCCGCGATATTCATACCTCGACGTTGAACCAGGGCTCTAAGCCAGCCTACTTCATTTTAATTTGGTAGCAAGTTATTTTCCGTGATATCAGGGGTTCTGAATTTGGGTAACTATGTCTGTTTTTTGTATTTATTCAGGTATAAGGTTAAAGGAATTTGCCGTACATTTTGGAGTTGAGAAGTCAGACAGAGTCTTGACGATAAAATCGGCCTTTAAGAAAAACAGTTAATATGATACTTGACCCGTTTGGCTTCTTGACCCGTTTGGCTTCCGTATGGCGTTTGGTTCCGTTTGTGTGTCTTGACCGATCCCACAATAAATACCATAATGATACCATATTGGTTTTTTATTGGAAGTTTACTATGCCAGCATTAACCCTCAAAAACATACCTGATAGCCTTTATTTGCAACTTAAGGAAGCTGCCCGAGCCCATCATCGAAGTTTAAATAGTGAAATACTTTTCTGCGTTGAACGAACCCTCGGTACTCACAAAATAGATGTTTCTGAACATCTTAGCGTTGCTAGAACATTGAGAGCAAAAACTGAAGACTACCCTATAGCTAACGATGAATTAACAGCAGCAAAGAATGAAGGTCGTCCATGATTGTTGTTGATACCAATATCATCGCTTACCTCTATATCTCAGGCGAAACGTCTTTACAAGCGGAACAACTATTGTCTTTTGATTCACTTTGGATTGCTCCCATTTTATGGCGAAGTGAGTTTAGAAGTGTTCTAAGCCAGTATTTACGTAAAGACATTTTAAGCCTCGATGATATTTTGATGATTTTACAGCTAGCGGAGAATTTGTTAGATGATAATGAGTATAAGATTTCGTCTTCTCATATAATGCAACTCGTTAATTCGAGTAATTGTTCTGCATATGATTGTGAATTTGTTGCACTGGCTCAATACTTAGATATTCCACTCATTACGGCAGATAAAAGGATACTAAGAGAATTTCCAAAAGTTGCAATATCGCTTGATATTTACCTTGCCTAACGCAACTAATAACCGGTGCCCACGAAGCGACGAAGCCGCACTCTGAAAAACTCAATTAATTTGTTTTTTATTGATATATTGCCACCGGATTCGAAAGAGGGTTTAGATGCGCAAGTCGGCACACGATGAAACCATTGGTTATTACGAATTTGTAATAATTTGTATAGATCTACTTTGTGACGAGTGGTGGTAAAATGATCCGGATATATTCTAAGCGGGTCGTTGACAATAAAAATATGGACAGTCATCTCAAATGAATTCCCAAACCCTATTGATTCCGGATATTGCCTGGGTAGAAATACCTGAGGGTTCTTTTTTGTATGGCGAAAAAAAAGATATAAAGACCTTGGAACTACCGACTTTCTGGATGGCAAAATATCCTGTCACGAACGGTCAGTATCAGACATTTATTGATGCCGGTGGTTATGATGAACCGCGTTGGTGGCACGATCTGATAAAACCGGAGCCTGAGGATTCCCACTGGACTCAGTCCAATCGTCCTCGGACCGATATAGATTGGTACGAAGCAGTGGCGTTTTGTCGTTGGTTGTCTGTGATGCTGGATTTGGGCTCGGAGGCCATTCGGTTACCGAGTGAGGAGGAATGGGAGAAAGCTGCCCGAGGAGAAAACGGCTTGGATTATCCCTGGGGGAATGACTATCGTTCGGGTTTTGCGAATATCGATGAGACAGAAAATGGAAATGGTTCCTGGTATTTACAACAAACTACAGCGGTGGGACTGTATTCCCACAGCGAGTCTTCCTATGGCGTCCAGGATTTGGCTGGAAATGTCTGGGAATGGTGTTTGAACAAATACAATCATCCAAAGGTAATTGAGCCTGATAGCAGCGGTGACTGGCGTGTGTTGCGCGGCGGCTCGTGGCTCGTCACTTCAGACTTCGCGCGCGCTGGCCTCCGCAACGGGGACTTTCCCGGCTTCCGGGTCAGCAGCAGGGGTTTTCGGGTATTGTCGTCGGTCCCCATTCGCTGATCGCTGTTTTTCTGTCCACTGGTATTATCGGGTCTATTTTTGTTAAAATTTTACCATCGAAAACGACTCAGTAGCGAACGTCTTAATCCCCAGGTGTCGGCGTATCGAACATGGTTTATCCATCCTTGTACGCTGGCGTCGAATTCCGCGAAACTAATCTCGCCTTGCTGCCAGGCGTCGAATTTATCTACGAGCCGACGGGTACTGTGAACTACCTTGCGTCGCTTTATACGCCGATGATCTGGATAAACCACAAAACCAAGCCATGGTATACCACATCGAACAGGTAATACCTGGGCACTGTGATCATGAAATGTGAGTCTCAAGCTGATTAGCATCTCGCGTATGGACTGTTTCCAGTTCCAAAGCTCTGTCTTGGAATTGGAGAACAACGCAAAATCATCGACGTAGCGAAGGTAGCCTTTGCATTCCAATTGCCGCTTAATAAACAGATCCAGTGGATGTAGGTAACAGTTAGACCAGAATTGTGATGTCAGATTGCCAATCGGCAAGCCTTTTGGTCGACACAGGGCGACTAAATCATCACCTGGTAAAAGTGGTGGGTTATAGTCGTTATCCCGGATATCTTCGCCACTGGCTAGAACCTGATTGACCAAGGCCAGGGTTTTGTTGTTCTTTATGATCGGTTGCAGAATTTCTGTCAGAATTTTGTGGTCAATGGACGGAAAATGTTTGACTATATCGAGCCGTAGAACGAAGTCATATTATCGAGCAAACTGTTGTAAACGGTTTACAGCACGATGTGTTCCCTTACCAGCCCGGTTGGCGAAGCTGTCAGGCAAAAAGCGAGATTCGAATAAAGGTTCAATCACATTGCAGAAGGCGTGATGGACTACTCGGTCGCGGAAGGGCGCGGCACTGATCAGTCTTTTTTTTGGTTCGTGAATAAAAAAGTGAGTGTATTCGCCGGGACGATAGTTTCCATTCTTCAAATCTTGTCTCAAATCCAGTAGATTGTCGGCGATTCTGTACTCGAAGTTTGCGACGGAACCTACACTTCTCTTTCCTTTTGAAGCTTTTCCAAAAGCGTGCAAAAGATTAGAGAATGAACAAATCTGTTCAAATTGATTTTGATTTGGAGAACCCATGAAAGAACCTATGATTATATTGAGTCGAACCTTCGACTTGCTGGAATGGTTGTTGCCAAAAGTAGAACGGTTTCCAAGACTTTACCGCTATAGTGTCAACAGACGCCTGATGGATGCAGCGTTGGATTTTCAGGAACAACTGTATTCTGCTCGTAAATTGCGGGGTGCTGCCCGACAGAAACAGTTACTTGAATGTGATGCCACGCTGGACCGGCTGCGTTTGTATCTTCGGCTCATACATCATTGGCAATGGATTAGTGATGGACAATATGAACATATTAGTTTGAAAGTATCGGAAATCGGTCGAATGTTGGGTGGTTGGTTGAAACATCACAATCAATGATTTTCATTGGTACATGGTACGAGATTGTCGACTTTTGATAGCTTGCAACGTTAAATGAGGCACCGCGGGAGCGAATCCGGGCGGTACCTCGCTTCAATATAAGCCCGACGCAACGCGTGCGGACCGGATGTACCCGCGCCATTTATACATCTCTGCTGCGCCCTGCAAACCATGGTCGGCAGACCCTGCTGATAGCAGAAATGGGGAAATGTGGACCGACGACAATACCCGAAAACCCCTGTTGTTGTTCCGGTTGTTGGGATTGTTCCTGTTGCGGTTGTCAGCGCGCGCGTTGTCTGTATTGTTGATCCACGAGCCGCCGCGCAACACACGCCAGCAAATACCGGGACACCCCGCCGGACAATTCCGGCCTCAACATCATACCAGAAAAATCGACCGCCGCTACGCGGCGGTAGCAGCGGACAGTGGACCAGCGGTCAGCGAATGGGGACCGACGACAATACCCGAAAACCCCTGTTGTAGCCCCGGTAGTAGGGATCGTACCTGTAGCGGTAGTCAGCGCGCGCGTAGTCTGTAAGGTTGATCCACGAGCCGCCGCGCAACACACGCGAGTCACCGCTGGTATCAGGGTCAGTTACCTTTGGATGATTGTATTTGTTCAAACACCATTCCCAAACATTTCCACACATATCTTGCACGCCGAAGGGAGACTCGCCGTGGGGATACATTCCCACCGCTGTAGTTTGTTGTAGATACCAAGAACCTTTTTTGTTTTCTGTCTCATCTATATTCGCATAACCAGAAATGTATTCATTTCCCCAAGGATAATCTAAACCCTTCTCTCCCCGAGCTACTTTTTCCCATTCTTGCTCGTTTGGTAATCGAATAGTGCCTGGCTCCAGATCCAGCATCGCAGACAACCAGCGACAAAACGCCATGACTTCATACCAATCTATATTGGTCTTGGGGCGGTTCGGTTGATTCCATCGAGATTCTCCTGGTTTCGGTTTTTTTAAATCGTGCCACCAATTTTGTTCGAAAAGTTTCTCTGATCCCAATAATTGATTGATTGCTTTTTTAACTTTACCGTCATACCCACCGGTATCCACAAAAGCCTGAAATTGCGCATTGGTCACTGGGAATCTCGACATATAAAAAGTCGGCAGTTTGATGGTTTCACCATTCTGATAAATAAATGGTCCACCGGAAACCTTTACCCAATCAAACTCCGGTAGTCCCTTTTCATCCAAGCCAACCCCTTTGCGCGGATCGCCCAGACGTGCCAGTTCATCGCTGATTTCCAATCGTCGCGGTGGTTCAGTATTGATGTTGTTGATTTCGTCAAGATAGTCCTGAATTTCAGTAGAATATTCTGTATCAGGGTTCGCCGGTTCGACCGGTACCTCGATTTCTCGTACCCCCACTCCCGGCCGAGTATCGCCGATCTCGGCCAGCCGGTCGCCAAATTCCAGGCGGCGTGGCGGTTCTGTGGCAGGGTCTTTGATCTCTTTTAGCAATAGGTCTATTTTGTTTTCAGGTGTATCGCCGGTGTGGATATTTTCCTCAGATTCATCTAACGGAATATCGTTAGTTTTTGCGCTAATCTTCGGATTGGCCAGAAAATGATTCACTGCCTCCAGTAGATTTTTGACAGCTCCTTTGTCTTGTTTTTTTTTCCAGTCCGAAAGCTCGTACACCTGAGCCGCTGTCATGCCTTTAAGCAGAGGTGCACTTGGTTCTGTACGCAAAATCAATCCTTGCCCACCTATCCATGGTGTTTGTTGTGATATTCTTTGCCAATAATCCGCTGCGGTACGGGTCCAGAGGCGTAAAATTTGTGTATTATCAGCGGCTGAAGAATCAGCCGGTTTTTCCGCATGCTCTTCAAGCAGTTTAACTTTGATATTGTGCTTTTTCAGAAAAGCAACGAGTTCTCGGGCGATTTTTTCGTCGGGGGACATATAGACCAACACAACATTATCTGCTGGCGGGTTTGTTGATTTAGAATCTGTTTTCTGATCGTGTTTTACGGTAATGCGGATCCTTTCGCCGGTTAGTGTTTGCAGTGTCAAGATTTTAAGGCGATTTGCTACTTTGATTCTGCGCCCCGGCCAAAAACCTTCCCATCGAGATTTTCCGCTGTCTTCTGCAATGAGTATCGGTGTGGGTAATGGTAGTGAAAGTGCCAGTTCATGATACGGCAGATCATCCTTCTTCTTTAGACATTCGAGAACGCCAGGACGAAGGCGAAGGTAAAGATTTTGTCCTTTAACCTTTGGTAGGGCATGTAACAGCCATTCGGGTATTGGCTCTACGGCCGCATTTCGGTTCAGAATTTGTCCAGATGAACCCAGGGCCGCAGCGATATATTGCTGTAACCAGGCGAGTTCTTGGCTGTGTTGCCCCTCTGAAATTAATCCCGACAGGCTACCCTTGACCCACCGCGCGCATTCGCGGCGTTCATCGTCATTCGTGGTTTGTTGCAGGGTTTTAAGCATTTGTTCGAAACCGGCCGTCAACACATTCTGTTCATTCTTTGCAGCCGCCAGGCGGAGTCTTTGTTCCAGGCGATCGGTTTCCGGCCAATGACGGGTGTGTTGTTCCACGAACTGCCAGGCAGTTTGATATTCATCCGGAATTGTTGCCAGATCGTCTATAAGCGTTCTCGCTGTACCTTCGCGCATTACCGCAAATTTGGAATTACGCGCACGCATTAATGACGAAAACCAAATGTCGGTTTCCCATTCGGTATCACTACGCGGTGCAAACCGTAGGCGGGCATTACGCAATAGCAGCGGGTCAATCCTTAAAGCAAGAGCCAGAACCTGGATTAGTCGGTATCGATGCTTTTCAGAGATATTCTGATTGGTGAGCGGGCGGTAATCATGCGCCAGTTTTGTTTCATCTACAGAAGGCTCTATCCAGCTCATAATATTCTCAACGGATATCAACAAGGAGACGGTGTACACTTGCAGCATCGGTCGCCGGATTCCAGTGGATCAATTTTATCAGACGATTCAGATCTTTTGGCCAGTGGTGCGGTTCAGCGGGTACTAACGCGATCAACGGTACCTGATGATTTGCGCAATGTCGGGCGAATTGACGCCATATATCTGTACCAGGTCGGTAGCTCTCAGTTCTGACCGAAACCAATCCCAGATCTGTGGCAACGACTACAGGAATACCTTTAATCGGCTTCCAGGCTTTTTCTTCCTGAGCGGTCCAACACATTGCGTTGGCTGGATCGCCTTCAAATTCGTATACCGGGCTGGCTTCTTTTCCAAGAATCGACTGTAGTTGATGCATCAAATCCTGCATATCTGGCCACCAGGGGGTAAGCTGGTCGCTGAAGTCCAGTAACAAATGACAGCCGTTTCGAGTTGTGTATCGGCTTTTGGTGGGTAAACACTGCAAAGGTTGACAACGAACAAGCGTGTCGACAATTTTAACAATATCAAGATCTTCTCCAAACACAGGTTGGGCTACTGCCGGTACCAAAACGCCTCGGGTAGTATTTTTGGAAAAAAGGCTATGTCGTTGTAGTGGCAGGAGGGTTTCATTTTGCAACGACGAATGCTTATCGATGTTAGGGGGAATCGACACTTCGTTGGAATCGAAACTATTGAGTATCTCGATCTCAGTGTCTAGAATTGTTTCCGGCAGGCCCGGCGGTATTTCAGGAACGGGTGGCATGCTGGGGTTTGGTGAAATAGACGGCTGGTTTTCTGCTGTAGGTAATGGTTGTTTCCCAAACCGTTGCCGGTTAAATGCGCCACGGATAGCCTGTGTACCGTACTCTTCCCCGGTAGATGAGGAATGAAATACAAAACCCAGGCTTTTGGCGACTCGATGCAAATCTTCATCGGCCAGCGGTTGCAGTCGCTTTATCGCACGAACCAGATCACCCAGTCCGATAGCGCCACTTTTTAAATCGGAGTTGACCATTTAGGTACTGGAGGCTTTGTCCAGAGTCGCTTTTTCAATCTGTTTCCAAACAGGGCTGTCCGGTGTCACATCCAGTTCCAGACAAGCGCGAACCGCATCCAGATATTCACTGGTTCCGGGTGGTCTTCGGTCTTGATCGCGTGCTGTCTGGTAAATCGCCATAGTTTTACTGGCAACGCTTTGATACAGTGATTTTTTTCGACGCGCAATCTTACGGAAATGATAGTCCGCTATCCTGATCAGAGATTTATCGTCTGGTTGTTCGAGTTCAAGGCTTACACAGCGTCTTAAAAACGCTGACGGTAATCCACGTTCTCCGTTCGTGGTAATGACAAGTAGTAATTTAAGCTTTTTTGGCGCCTTGACCGGCTGACCGTCGGGACGACTGAAACCGCGTTGATCCAGTGGTTCCAGTAGATCGTTCGGAAGATCTGGCTCGGCTTTGTCAATTTCGTCGAGCAGAAGCACTGCTTCGAGTGGTTTTGTTTCTATCAAATAGCCTGGTATTACAGGCTTTTTAAATCGTGGGCCAAGACCTTCTATATTGTTACCACCTCTTTTTTGTGCCGTATCTGATTCAAAAGCCCACCAGAATAACCCCGGCTTTTGGTAGGCCCAATCCGGTAGAAGATCCACGTCTTTTTTTGCTGCGGCCTGGGCATCGTGAAGCCTTTGCAGTTGATCCACATCACCCGTCAGATCCTCAATACGGCTGCGTGAGGTCAGCGTATGCGTTAAAAAGCTGCATTCCTGTATGCCCGCAATAGCCCGAGCAAGTGTTGATTTTCCACTACCGGGCGGACCCGATATCAATAATGGGCGCTTGGTTGCAAATGCAACATCCACGGCAATCGCGATATCCTGAGTAAATAAATACGGTGGTGATTGGTCATTACCCTGCCAGATACCATCATCGGACAGGCTATAGAAGACAGGGGAGTAGTTCATGATAATTAACCTGCAGGTTGAGATTCACTAATATATTCGAATAGATCACAATGTAGATCGAATTGGTCGAGTTCCCTGCCTTCTGCGATCTGTGGAATAACAGGTTCCAGGTATTGCAGATTGTTGGGCATCTGTACTCCAGTGGAAACAACAACTGTGACATTTGGGTGGGTCTGTATAATTTTGCCAACCAAATCGGCGTCTGGATATGGGTCTGATGTCTCGGTTTCAGATTCGCTTGAAAATGGAAATACCAAAAACAAGGGTTGTTTATATTTCTGCAGACGACGCTGAGCATGGTGTTCACCGGCGGTCTTGGAAAATGGTGCCAAAAGGATTGTCGTGATTTCTTTTAGACTTCGACATTTATCGGCAGACAGTAGTTTATAATCCTCAGGAAAAGGCCAGGAACGTCGAATATAGCTTTGCCCTGTGAAGTCGTGTACGACTTCACCATTGATCATCGCCGCTTTGCTGTTTTCGCGAATCCAGGCAAGGGTGCTTGCAGCTTCAGCATTGACCCAAAGGCCTTTAACCAATTCCAGCATTTTCATGGCTTTGTCTTTGTTCAGAACATTTGCAAGTTGTTCGACGATTATTCTCATATTCGAAACTGAGATTTCAGGTTCTCTGAACAAAAGGCGCGCAAGCGACTCAGAGAAATCCAATTCAGGTTCCCAGTGCGGTTTGTCAATGCCTTGCAGATGGTCCCAGGTGCGCTTAAGCGCATCATCCTGGATCGTGGCCAAAATTTCCCGCATTAATGTACTCAGGTGTTCAAACGGTGACTCTGGGGGTTCATTAAGATCGCCAAAGGCTTTTTTTAGTTCAGATAGAATGGCCTGTTCGTTTTCGCAATCTCGTACAAATTGAAAATCACTGATTCGGATGACTTTAAAAAAAACATCGGTGTCGAATTCTGTCGGGTTGACATCGTCGAGCAAGACTCCAACCAACTTGAATTTTGGTTGAATACGTTTGCGCCAGGACAAAATGGCGGCTTCCGCGCGTACCCATTCGGATTCTTCGAAGGCTGCACGAGAAAATAGAATGACTGCCGCGTCGCATTCAGCCATCCATTCGGACAGATAGCGAAACCATTCCTCTCCAGCGGGTATTTTGCCGCTTTGATCGACCAGTACATGAAACCCGGTATCTTGTTCTCCAAGTGTCTGGCAGACGCGTTCTAAAAAAGCGACATTCTGTACCGTTTTTGAACTATGACTCACAAATAGTTTCAGTTTTGACATCCGTTTACTATTCTTTTTTTGCTGAAAAAAGCTCCAGTCACGATTGTACTCGAATGTGGGTTTTACCGGTAATATTTGCTGGAGTGATGCAATTCCGCTAAAGGAGGATCTTGTACTAAAAATTTTGATTTCTTGTGAATTATGGGCGTGATCGGAAATAGATTGGAGTTGGATATTTTCCCTGCGAACCAGCAAATAACCTCAATTTATCAACAGCGAAAACCAGGAACGAGTTTATTGCTAAGATGTTTCAGTGCAATATTAATTATATTTGTTAGAGATATTTTATAAAGAATTGAAAATATAGGAAAAAATATGAACCAGACGGTTTGGTTAAAATCTGGTCGATTTAATCAAATACTCGAAAAATCCTGGCTTTAGGGCTATGTGGGTTATTGTTATCCACAAGTGTATCCACAGAATCTGTGCATAAAATAGTCTGATATATTTAATTCTTTTATTAACTGTAACTTACAGCCTTTATTTACAGTAAGTTTTCATATTCGATCATTCAGGCGGTTGAATCGATATTGGCCAGAATATTTTTAAGCACAGGTCTGTGGATCCGGCGTAGAGTGATTTTGCCTCTATACTTCCGTTCGTTAAATCCTGTGTGACCTGAGTTAACCCAGGATTGAGGATGCCGCCTTTTGATCTGCAAACGAATGAGGTTTGCCCTCCCTGTCGCCCGTCAGCGCGTTTCGGGGTTGAATATTTCTGGAAGTATGCTGATCAATAACCACCAGGTCTGGTTCCACGCTGGCCAGTTATACTTTTGAATATGACTCAGGCGATACCATTGGTAATCGTGTCTATTTCAGTGTTTCAACCGATAAAGCGAATGCCTCGATGTAGCGGGCATTTACTTTTTCACCAATTTTGAGTTCATCGAATTTTTTAATCCGGTCTGGCACAATCAGCGTGACCGGATTTTCAAATGGTCCCTGAACGGTGACTTCGCGCTTTTCTCTGTCTATTTTACTTATTTCCGCCAACAGTTCGACTACGTCAACATTAACGACTTTGGGTTCTTTATCCGTTCCCCCTACTTTAACAATGGTGGCTGCAGCATCGTCAAATTCCTGTCCAGGTTTTGCTAACTGCATAGCTAGGCTGGTGTACACTTCAAGGGCGACTTCGTCGCCGGGTTTGATGTTGTCGAAATTTTCAACGTCATCAGTTAACTCTATTTGCTGAATTTTACCCGCTGTATTACGGATTGATATACTCCGGTCTGTTTTGTCAACGGATATTACAGTTGCTTTTACTTTAACGGATTGCTGGATTAATACTCCCTTGCCTTCCTCAATGGTTGCATCTGACGCGTATTTAATCGCGGCTGTGTTCGCGGTATCAATGTTCTCAGTTTGATGGGTGGGGGAAGATGCGCATGCTGCCATAAATATAATAAAAATTATCGAGCAGAAAATTTTGTTCATTAACTTTATCTCCATTATTTAAATTGAAAACAAGATTTTGGACGGTTTTTCCATCGTTAACAGTATTACTAACGATCTTGTGCTTGAACTGTATACACTAAACAATGATGATTGGCTATTTTACGTAGGCTGTGGGTTTCGTTCCTCAACACCAGCCTATGCAATTTGATTTGATATCACTAATTTTCCGTACGATCAGGAGTTCTGAAGCTATGATTCAACGTAACGCGACTACTTTTTGGCGATTTTTTCGCAGTACCTGGAAGTCTCTTCTTTTTCTGGCAACAATTGCTGTAGTCGCTGAGTTTATTTATAAAAAAATCAATATACAGATTATCCCAATGCCACTGGATCAGGTTGGCCTGTTTGTTACGGCAATGTCTATATTCCTGGTATTCCGTGTCAATGAATCCTACGAACGTTGGTGGGAAGCCCGAAAACTCTGGGGTCAACTGGTCAATACCAGTCGAAGTTTTGGGAGACAAGTGATTACACTGATAGAAGCCGGGCCATTAGTTCATCAACAATTAATATACCGTCAGATTGCTTACGTAAATGCGCTCAGGATAGCTCTGCGTTATAGCCCACGATGGAATGATGCTCCAGAAAAATGGTCAGAGATTGTTGCGTTTGTTGAAGAAAACGAACTCGATGGGCTTAAAAAAGCTGCAAATATTCCCTGTCAGCTAGTCAGGTTGCATGCTCAACAATTACGCCAAATATTTCCGGCTACGAGTGTCGATCATCTGCTTCTTTGCCAAATGGATACATCCCTGAACACCCTTTATGATATCCAGGGTGGATGTGAACGAATTAAAAATACAGTATTTCCTGATAGAGTTGCTCAATTTACCCGTACTTGTATTTGGATATTGGCCGCTGCACTTCCTTTTATCATTCTTGATGCAAGTCTTGATGCCAGACAAATCATGGAGATCATACTGGTGACCTTCATGTCGTATGTTTTGGTCACAATTGAAAGGCTGGGGCGTGAATTGAAAAACCCTTTTCACAATAAGTCTAATGACACGCCTATGACTGCCTTATGTCGAACCATAGAAATTGATCTCCGCCAATTCCTTGGAGAAACTGATTTACCTTCGCCTATAGAGGGAGTAGATGGGGTGTTGATGTAGATGGTGTTAATGATGCAATGGAACTTCTTTATTTTGTTAGTAACAGAGCTTCATCGTACAGGATTCGGAACAGGCTTCCTTTTGGTATCGGTTGCAGCGCAACCAATGGTTGCGCTGCAAAAAAATCTCCGGCCAGAGAAATTGTCAAAGTGCCGATTTCCGCTTCAGCGTTAATCGGTGCGATGATTTTTTCATCAATCTCAAGATTTGCTTTGAGATCCTGGTAATGACGACGGGGAATTGTGACGTAAAAATCATTTTTTAAGCCTACTGAAAGTTTTTTGTTGTCACCTTTCCATACGCGTACCTGGGTTAAAGACTTGTTGGCCTTGTATAGCAGGTGGGTTTCAAAAAAACGAAAGCCATAGTTGAGTAAGGCCAGATTCTGGTTGGCTCGGGCGCTAGTGCTTTTTGTACCCATAACCACAGATATAAGGCGCATTTCTTCCCGTTTAGCCGAAGCAACCAGGCAATAACCGGCTTCTTCAGTATGTCCTGTTTTTACACCATCAATTGAGGTATCACGCCATAACAGATTGTTGCGATTGTGCTGGGTGATTTTGTTGTAGCTAAATTCCTTTTGCGCATGCCATTTGTAGTACTCTGGAAATTCCTGAATCAGTTTACGTGTCAGCAACGCCAGGTCACGTGCTGTGGTTGTGTGATTCGGGTCAGGTAATCCCATACTGTTGGTAAAATGGGTATTGAGCAAACCCAGGCGTTTAGCATGTTGATTCATAAGTTGCGAGAAGGTGTTTTCATCGCCGGCGATATGTTCGGCCAGTGCGACGCTGGCATCATTGCCTGAAGAGATGATAATACCTTTTAAAAGGTCTTCAACAGATACCTGTGAGTTAACCTCGATAAACATTCGGGATCCTGAAGTTTTCCAGGCTTTTTTGCTGACGGTGACTTTATCTGTAAGCGCAAGGTTCTGGTTTTGTAATTCCCGAAATGCAACGTATACCGTCATGATTTTTGTCAGACTCGCGGGCGGGATTTTTTGATCTGCATTTTTTTCCACCAGTATTTTGCCGCTATCTGCATCTTGAAGAATATAGGCGCGAGCTGACAGAGTTGGTCCAGATGGAATCGATATTTTTGACTCACTGTGCACAGTCGTTGACAACAGGCCAATCAACAGACCCAATGCAAGCAATTGGTGTGTTTTGCTGTCGGTCATGAGAGACGCTCTTAAGCGGTTCATAAATTGATATTTAATCATTGCAATAGGGTGCCGGACTGGTCAGTCCGTTCAGTAATTAAGCGAGTGGTGGTGATTCCCAATTTGCCTAATTGATCAATGACCGTATGGGCTTCTCCAATCGTGGCAATAGGGCCTAACTGTACCCGATACAATGGTAATAGTGATTGTGGTTCTGTTCGAATCCGCGAGTTTGGGAATTTGGGTCGATTGACTCGATTGGCCAGGTTATTGGCGTTAGCCCGGTTGGCGAAAGCACCAATCTGAACATAAATAGTATTCGCTGCTTTGTGTTTGCTATTAACGGTCGGTGTGGCGGTTTCAACTGGACTGATATCCTGAATTTCCACGTACCCGGTACCGGTTCGGATAATGTCGAGTTTTTTTGCTGCGCTGTAGGAAAGGTCGACTATGCGATTTTTATGAAACGGTCCGCGGTCATTGACCCTGACGACGACTGATTTTCCATTGCGTAGATTGGTAACCCGTAAATAGGAAGGTAATGGCAGGGATTTATGGGCCGCAGTCATCGCGTACATATTGTAGATTTCTCCGTTAGAGGTGCGACGGCCATGAAATTTCTTTCCATACCAGGATGCCATGCCACGCTGAACAAAGTTCTTGCTGTTTTTCATCACGTTATATCGTTTCCCCCATACGACGTAAGATGGCGCGTTTCCCCGTTTACCTCGAGGTTCATATTTTGGAACTGCGTCGGGAACTTTACTCACATCGACGGGCTGACTGGGTCCACTGTCCATTAGGCTGGACCCTTGTTTAGCTTTATTGCTCGTGCCTGAGCAACCGTAAACAGAAAGAATAGTGATCAGCAGGCACAAAAGCTTAGAATGGTCGATACGAAATAAGCGCTTCAAGTCGAATTGATTTATAGCCATGTCGATGTTTAAGTGAGTCTGGAGGTATAGATGCCAGTGTTTAAATTTCATACGAAGGTTTATTTGGCGACTAATCTGCTGTCTAAAATTTCCTGGCTGAGTTGATAAACAGCCATAGCGTAGAGGGTGCTGTGATTGTAGCGTGTGATTACATAAAAATTGTGAAGCGTCAGCCAATAGTTTGATCCCCATTGGTTTTCCAACTTAATCAACCTGGCTTTGTCGTCGATACCGATATCGGCTGGAATAGTTATACCGGCTGATTTCATTTCTGCTACAGTCTTTTCCGGTTTTAAATCCTTAGTAATAAGCGTGTCGTAGTTAACACCCGCTGCTGTAACGGGAAATGCGACCGTTGCAGTTGTTCGCCAGCCATGCTTCTGAAAATAGTAGGCTACACTGGCGATCACGTCACCGCGGTTGTGCCAAATATCGCGTTTACCATCCTGATCCAGATCCTGAGCATACTTTCGAAAGCTGCTTGGCATGAACTGAGGTAAGCCCATAGCGCCGGCGTATGACCCTATTGGTTTAAGAGGGTCTATATTTTCTTCTCTACATAAAATGAGAAACTGTTCGAGTTCTTTGCTGAAAAACTGACTACGTCTGGGATAATTGAACGCCAGGGTAGCTAAAGCATCGATGACTCGAAATGATCCGGTGTTTTCTCCATAGCCTGTTTCCACACCGATAATAGCTACGATAATTTGTGCGGCTACGCCGTATTGTTTCTCGACTTTTGACAATAATGTTTGGTTTTCTTTCCAGAATTTAACTCCACCCCGGATTCTTTTTTCGGTAACAAAAATTTTTCTGTAATCATACCAGGGCTTTGATTCAGCGGGACGATTCATCGCCCGAATGATGCTTTTTTTAATGCGAACCTGCTTGAATAATTTTTCTAATTGCGGACGTTGGAAGCCATGTTGTTCCACTAATTGACCTATGAATGCTTTAGTATTCGATTGATCTCGTGGATCTTCCGCACTGAACGAGGTCTGCGAGTAGACGAGAATGCTAAAGCAAAATAGAAAAATTGATTTCATTTTTTATGCAGGTTGATTGGCTATACAACGAAACTTTACAGTCATAGGGTAGCTACTGGCGAAAGTATTGTTTCGACGGTCTCAAGCTAAATTAAATAATTTTTAAGCTTGTCTTAATCAGCGTCTGATACCCATGCCCATAGTTAAAATAATAGATTAAAAACTATTTGTAACACAATGTCTATGTTGGTAATAATTTTCTGTGCGTATGAATAGACATAAGAATACCGAATCCTGCCAACAGTGTCACCATTGAAGTGCCACCATAACTTACCAGAGGTAACGGTACCCCGACAACAGGAAGTATTCCGATGACCATGCCTATATTTACAAATACATAGACAAAAAAAGTAATTGAGAGGCTGCCTGCCAGCAAGCGGCTGAAAGAATCCTGGGCCTGAATGGCAATATAGAAACAACGGCTAATGATGATCAAATACACGATGAGTAACCCAATACAGCCCAACAGTCCGAATTCTTCAGCAAATACGGCAAAAATAAAATCGGTTGAACGTTCGGGTAAAAAATCCAGGTGAGCCTGAGTACCGTTTAGCCAGCCCTTGCCATGAAGTCCGCCAGAGCCTATTGCTATTTTCGACTGTATAATGTGATAACCGGTTCCCAGCGGGTCTGCTTCCGGATTTAGTAAAGTCCGTACCCGATTGCGCTGGTATTCTTTCATAAAATGCCAGATCAGGGGTGTCATTGCTGCAAAACTAATGCAGACTTTTAGCAGGAAGAACCATGAAATTCCAGATACGAACAGTACTGCTGCACCTGAGGTGGCGACCAGAATGGAAGTGCCCAGATCAGGCTGTTTGGCAATCAATAGTACCGGGATTAATATTTGTACGCCCGCTACTGCGATGTGCTTCAATTTTGGTGGTAATGGATGTTCTGCAAGATACCAGGCAATCATCATGGGCGTCGAAATTTTGATCATTTCAGAGGGTTGAAAACGAAAAAAACCGAGATTCAGCCAGCGCTGTGCGCCTCCCCCGGTTTCTCCAGCGATCAAAACGGCGATAAGCAGGACAACACCGATGAGAAAAAGGATAGGTGAATGAAACTGCAGGTGACGCGGGTGCAGTTGAGCAATAACAAACATAGTTGCATAGGCAATGCCCAATCGGGTGGCCTGGCGGATCAACAGGTCTGTTTGTTGTCCCCCGGCACTATAGAGGATGATAAATCCGATTATCGATAGTAATACCAGGCCCATGAACAGCGGCATATCGATGTGGGCCTTGTATAAAATACCGCCCGAGGGTCTATCAGGAAGTGGGAATCGTTGATGAGGGGACGCGTCGTTCATAATCTGCCTTCGAGGTATTTGGCCATTACGACACCCGCTATTGGTGCTGCGACAGAGCCACCATGACCACCGTTTTCTACGACTACCGAAATGGCAATCTGTGGATCATCTGCAGGAGCAAATGCTATAAATAATGCATGGTCTCGTAGTTTTTTAGCGACCTGTTTTTCGTTATAACTCTCTTCCTGTTTTACAGTGAATACCTGGGCCGTTCCTGTTTTTCCGGCGATTTTATAAGAAATGCCTTTGCTAATTCTTCGCGCCGTGCCTCGTGAGCCGTGTACCACGTTTGTCATGGATTCTATAATAAAATTAAGGTTTTTTTCACTAAGAGCCAAATTTGATAATGGGGTATGGTCGGGTACGATTATTTCGTTGGGAGTGACTATTTTACTAACCAGGTGTGGATGCACTTGTTTACCTCGATTGGCTAAAATTGCAGTTGCTTTAGCCAATTGTAAAGGAGTAATCTGAAAGAATCCCTGTCCAATACCGGTGATCAGGGTTTCACCCGGATACCAGGGTTTCTTGCGTACTTTCTGTTTCCATTCTCTTGATGGTAATAATCCTGATTTTTCACCAACCAGGTCGATTTGGGTCTTATTGCCAAAACCGAATTTTCTTAAGAATGTTGATAGGCGATTAATGCCCAGTGTATGAGCCAGGTCGTAGAAATATACATCGCATGACTGGGTGATAGCAGCTTTCATATTGATGCGGCCGTGGCCCCATTTTTTCCAGTCTCTGTATTTATGATTGACACCGGCCAGTTGATAATAACCTGGACAGTATGTTTGACGATAAGGGTCTGTAACGCCAGTTTCCAATCCCGCCAGGCCAACGAAGGGTTTGATCGTCGAGCCGGGCGGGTATCTTCCACGAAGAACGCGATTAAACAGGGGTATATCGACTGAGGATTGCAGTGCAGAATAATTTTTCTGTGATATTCCGTAGACGAACGGGTTGGGGTTGAATCCAGGGTTGCTGACGAATACAAGGACATTTCCGGTTTTTGGTTCAATGGCGACAACTGCGCCGGTTTGGCTGCCAAGGCCATCTGCAGCCAATTGTTGCAATTCGATATCCAGTGTCAGGTGAAGATCAGCGCCGGGAGAGGGAGGAAAGTTTCCAATGATATTGATTCGTCGTCCTTGTGCATTGGTTTCAAGCTCTTCATATCCGGCCTTGCCATGTAGTGTTTTTTCATAGGATTTTTCTATACCAATTTTTCCAATATGGTTGGTACCACGATATTTGGCTTTATCCAGTGTGCGCAGTTCTTTTTCGTTAATTCGGCCCACATATCCGACCACATGAGCTGCAAGTTCGTTATACGGATAGTTGCGAACCAGTCTGGCATGAATATCAACCCCTGGAAATTGCAGGCGTCTTACAGCAAATCGAGCCAGTGCTGTTTCATCCATGCGCAGGCGCAACGGTATGCTGGTGAAACTTTTGTAGCGTTTTCGAATTTTGTGGAAATGTTCTATTTCTTCGTCTGTGATTTTCACAAGACGCTGCAGTTCACTTAAGATTTGTTCCAGGTTATCAGTCTGTTCCGGGATCAGTTCCAGGCTGTATGTGGCTACATTTTCTGCAAGTATTTTACCGTTTCGGTCGAATATGAGTCCACGTGTAGGTGGTAGCGGTGAAATTTTGACCCGGTTATTTTTCGAAAGTGAGGCGTAATGTTCATGTCCGGCAATCTGAAGATAGGCTAATCGGCTTGTCAGAATGCATAGCAGAATAATAATCATCCCAAATGCTGTGACCACACGGTTGAGGAAAAGGCGATTTTCACCGTAAGCGTCTTTAATCGCGAAATGGCGAGCCATAATAACGGATTGGAGTCCTGAAGCTGAGCGGAAAATTAGTAAGGCAACTGCCGTACTATGGGTTGTTTAGCCAAATTAGGGTTAACGGATATTGGATTTATGATGAATGCCACCCAGTAAAACAAATACAAACGGCCATAACAATGCGCCTGTATACGAAGGTATCCAATAGGTCCAGTTAATTACAATCGAGCTTTGTATGTTTTTTATCCAAAAAATAACCAGTTGTGACAATAGCAACATACACAGGATTATAAGTATTTGTTGTGAAATGGGAAATACACGTATCCGTTTATGTAGCCGGACCGTAATATAGGCGATTATTGAATAGGTCAATGCATATTGCCCGAGTAATTGTCCTGTCAGGGTATCGGTCAGTAAACCGACACACCAGGTAGAGCCAATATTGAAGCGTTCGGGGGCTATCAGGCACCAGTATATTACGATCAGGAGGATCCAGTCTGGATTGTATACATAATATTCTCGGGACCAGGGTAATATGCGAAGAGCCATTGCAAGGACAATGCTGACTATTATGCGTGTATTTCCCTGATTAGTGCTGAACCTCATTGTTCGTTGGTTCTTTGTCTTTGGTTTGTTTATCGGGAGGAGAGAATATTATAGGATCTTTGTTACTCCAGACCAATAAAAGTTCCCTGCTGCGGTCCAAATGTGCTGCAGGTTGAGCAGTTACTCGGGAAAAAGGCTGTTCGGTTTGAGGTGCAACTCCATTAATTGTTCCCACCGGGTAGCCTTGTGGGAAGATCCCTCCCAATCCGGATGTAATGATTGAGTCGCCTACTTTTATATCGCCATTGTTGGGAAGAAAAGGTAGAGAGAGTTCGTTTATTTTGCCATTTCCAACAGCTATAGTACGCAGTCCATTGCGGGTAATTTCCACTGGAATGGCGTGGCTGGGGTCTGAAATTAAAACGATCTCAGAATTTAAAGGGTTTGATCTGAATACCTGCCCAACAACGCCGTTTGCATCAATCACTGGCTGGCCTACGAAGACTCCGAACCGACTGCCTTTGTCGACAAGAACGGTGTGTTTATACGGGTCAAGATTCACGGACAATAGTTCTCCGATTAATACCTGCTCACCGAGCTTATAGGAGCTATCCAGTAATTTTCTTAGTTCAAAGTTTTCTTTTTCCAGCGAGAAAAGTTTTAATAGCTTGACGTCATTGATAATTTGTTCTTTTCTTAGGTGTTCGTTTTCCTTAATTAATGCGCTGTATCCACCTGTCATATCCATAATGGCGTGCCCGAACCTTGTTGGTAAAGTGACCAGGTACTGGATGGGGTAAACCGCCATAGATAATATTGCTCTTAACGGCTGTAGATTGGTATTCCGCTGGTCAACTGCGATGAATACAAGCGATATAAATATCGCTGCCATCAAACGGGTATTTATGGATGGCCCTTTGGAAAAGATGGGTTTAATTGTAATTACCTTCGATTTTTAAGATTAAAATTTAGATGACTTGAGGGTTAAAGATTTAGCAATTTTTAAGGGATTCTGTTTAATTGTTGTATTTTGTAAACCGCCCAAGAATTGATTTGTCAGCGACTAATCGGACTATCGATCTATTCCAGTGAAAAAGTTGCGATGCCTTTTTCATCGAGAATTTCGAGAATGCTGCCTCCGCCTCTGGCGACACAGGTCATGGGATCTTCAGCGACGATAACGGGAAGGCCAGTTTCTTCCGAGATCAATCGGTCAATATCTTTCAGCAATGCCCCGCCGCCTGTTAGCACAATACCGCTGTTGGCTACATCCGCACCCAGTTCTGGTGGAGTTTGTTCCAGTGCCACTTTGACTGAGCCGACAATGCCACTGAGCGGTTCCTGTAATGCCTCGAGAATTTCATTGCTATTCAAGGTGAAACTTCGAGGTACACCTTCGGCCAGATTACGTCCTTTGACTTCCAGTTCTTTAACTTCACTGCCCGGGTAGGCAGTACCAATTTCATGTTTGATTTTCTCTGAAGTGGATTCACCAATTAAAGTGCCATAATTTCGCCGCACATAATTAATGATCGCTTCGTCAAAACGATCCCCGCCAATTCGCACGGAGGCAGAATATACGATTCCGTTTAATGAAATTACCGCGACTTCTGAAGTTCCCCCTCCAATATCAAGAACCATGGATCCACGTGCCTCATCGACGGGCAAATTCGCGCCGACGGCTGCCGCCATGGGTTCTTCTATCAGATAGACTTCTCTGGCTCCGGCTCCGGCTGCAGATTCTTTAATTGCCCGTCGTTCGACCTGGGTTGAGCCACAGGGAACACAGATAAGGACTCGAGGACTGGGCCGTAGAATCTTACTTTCATGTACTTTATGAATAAAATACTGAAGCATTTTTTCGGTTACGGTGAAATCGGCTATAACGCCATCTTTGAGTGGTCGTATCGCAGTAATATTACCGGGTGTGCGCCCCAACATCATTTTTGCATCGGCACCGACTGCTGCGATGCTTTTTGCGCCCCGTAATCTATCTTCGCGAATGGCTACAACGGACGGTTCATTAAGAACTATACCCTGGCCAGGGATATAAATAAGTGTATTGGCTGTCCCTAGGTCAATTGATAAATCATTTGAAAAAAGTCCGCGAAGTCGTTTGAACATATTTTAAATTCCTGCAAGAAAGCTGTGTACTTTAACAATCGAGTGGGGTTTTGGGCAAGATATCGGTTATGATAGATTGTTTCCTGCTAACTGTAACTATTTACATATTATTTTATTTTGATTGTCTGGTTTCTGTAAACTGATTGGTTCTTAATTTGATTTTTTAATATTAGTTCAGACATTCATCGGGTAGGGTGTGGGTTATTGTTGGTGATGCGTGAAATTCTGCAGACGCCTTTTATTGATACATCCAGAAAGAAATCTGAACAATCAACGATTGTTTTTCTGTCTATTTATGTTAATAATTTTCACTTGTTTATCGTCGCTGGCAGCCAATTTGGCTGCTGTGTATTTTAATCTGGAGAAAACACAATGTCTCTAAGTATCGACGATGTCGAGAAGATGTCAAAGTTAGCCCGAATCGAAATTCGGGAATCCGATATTAATGGCTATGCCCGGGATTTGTCCGGGATATTGGATCTGGTTGATCAGTTGAATGCGACTGAAACAACTAAAATCAAACCTATGGCACATCCTCTGGATCAAACCCAGCGATTACGTTCCGATATTGTAACAGAGGAAGATCAGAGAGAATTGTTTCAATCCCAGGCGCCCCAGGTTGAATCCGGACTCTATCTGGTACCGAAAGTGATTGAGTAGATTGCCTGAGCAAGCAGATAACCATAATTTTCGATAATACCTTCGTCTCATGTATAACAAAACTATTGCAGAAATATCGGCTGGGCTGCAAAAACGCGATTTTAGCAGTGAGGAAATCACTCAGGCGTATTTGTCCAGGATTAAACAGCATGATGAGCAGCTAAATTGTTTTATTTCTATCACCGAAGAGTTCGCCCTGGCTGCTGCAAAAAATGCTGATCAACGTCTGGCCAAGGGTGAAAGCGGTGGTTTAATCGGAGTACCCATTGCCCACAAGGATATATTTTGCACTCGCGATGTAAAAACCAGTTGTGCTTCGAAAATGCTGGACAATTTTTATGCGCCTTATGATGCAACGGTTGTTGAGCAAATGAATCAAGCCGGGTGCGTTATGCTTGGCAAGTTGAATATGGATGAATTTGCGATGGGTTCATCCAATGAGACCAGTTTTTACGGGCCGGTCAGAAACCCGTGGGATCAGGGCTGCGTTCCCGGTGGTTCATCCGGAGGTTCCGCAGCTGCAGTCTCTGCACGATTAATACCGGCAGCCACCGGAACTGATACGGGTGGTTCAATCCGTCAACCCGCCGCTTTTTGCGGGGTAACCGGTCTAAAGCCAACCTACGGTCGTGTTTCGCGCTATGGAATGATTGCATTCGCATCCAGTCTTGATCAAGGTGGTCCACTGACTCGAACTGCGCAAGATGCAGCAATTATGTTGCAGGCAATGGCTGGATTTGATACCCGGGACTCCACCAGTGTCGATCATCCGGTCGATGATTATGTTTCGACATTGAATCGGAGTCTTGATGGTTTGAAAATAGGGCTTCCGAAAGAATATTTTGATGACAGGCTGGATACCGATATTCGCAGATGCGTTGATGAAGCCATACATGAATTTACAAAGCTGGGTGCTCATGTAAGGGAAGTGTCATTGCCCAATATTAATCTTTCGGTACCTGTTTATTATGTAGTCGCTTCTGCTGAATGCTCTGCGAATTTATCCAGATTTGACGGTGTGCGCTATGGTTATCGATGCGAAAATCCTTTTGATTTAGATGATTTGTATAGCCGTTCTCGAGGCGAAGCTTTTGGTGCGGAGGTTAAGCGGCGGATATTAATGGGAACCTACGCATTATCCACTGGTTATTACGATGCCTATTATTTAAAAGCGCAAAAAGTACGGCGACTGATCAGCGAGGATTTTCGTCAAGTATTCGCTGATGTTGACATTCTTGCGGCTCCGACTGCACCGTCAACAGCATTCCCGATTGGCGCTAAAACAAATGATCCAATTAGTATGTATCTTTCTGACATTTATACGATTGCTGTGAATCTTGCAGGCATTCCAGCAGTATCGCTTCCAGTAGGGTGCGTGAATAATAAACCGGTGGGTATGCAACTCATCGGTAATTTTTTCTCTGAAGAGCGTTTATTGAATGCTGCACACCAATATCAAAGTGTGACCGATTGGCACATGCGACTTCCACAGGGTTTTGAATAATTCAGGTGAATTTATGCAGTGGGAAACAGTAATTGGCTTGGAAATACACGCCCAGTTAGCGACAAAATCGAAGATATTTTCGGGTGCATCGACGGCTTACGGAGCTATTGCCAATACACAGGCCTGTGCGGTTGACCTGGGTTTGCCAGGTGTGCTGCCGGTGTTAAATCAGGAAGCCGTACACATGGCGGTAAAATTTGGTCTGGCTATTGATGCCGAGATTGCTCCGGTATCAGTGTTTGCGCGCAAGAATTATTTTTATCCGGATTTACCGAAGGGTTATCAAATCAGCCAATTCGAGTTACCCGTTGTAGGTTGTGGACACCTGGATATAGTTGCTAATGATCAAGTAAAAAGAGTGGCTATTACACGTGCCCACCTGGAGGAGGATGCTGGTAAGTCTTTGCATGAGGATTTTCAGGGATTGTCAGGAATTGATCTTAATCGTGCCGGCACACCACTGTTGGAAATAGTATCTGAGCCGGATATGCGTTCTGCCGAAGAAGCGGTGGCCTATATGCGCAAGATTCATTCACTGGTTCGTTATCTGGAAATCTGTGATGGCAATATGCAGGAAGGCTCGTTTCGGTGTGATGCCAATGTTTCTGTTCGACCGAAAGGCCAGAAGGAGTTTGGTACCCGTGCTGAGATCAAAAACCTTAATTCGTTTCGATTTGTTGAAAAAGCAATCAATCATGAAGTTGACCGACAGATAGATCTATTGGAAAGTGGCGGGACGGTGGTGCAGGAAACCCGACTTTATGATTCGAACTCTGATCAGACGCGGCCAATGCGAAGTAAGGAAGAATCGAACGACTATCGATATTTTCCTGATCCGGATTTGTTGCCTTTGGAGATTGAACCGGGATTTCTGGTTGAAGTTCGCGATCAACTCCCGGAATTACCAGATCAGAAATGCGATCGCTTTATACAGCAATATGCTTTAACTGACGATGATGCATCTGTGCTTACCGCTACGCGTGAGATGGCCGATTATTACGAATTAACTGTATCTACTCTGGGCGGCGAAGCAAAGCTTTGTGCTAACTGGGTGATGGGTGATTTAGCCGGGGCATTAAACAAGATGAACCTGGATGTAAAACAGAGTCCGATTGATGGGTTACTGTTGGGTGGCTTGTTAAAACGAATCGTTGACAAAACTATTTCCGGAAAAATAGCTAAACAGGTATTCGATGAAATGTGGCAGACCGGAGCGGCGGCTGACAAAATCATCGAAGATAAAGGGTTAAAACAGATTACCGACAGTGGTGCAATCGAGCAAATAATTGACCGGATCATTGCAGACAATCCCGTTCAGCTTGAACAGTACCGCAGTGGCAAAGATAAATTACTGGGCTATTTCGTCGGTCAGGTCATGAAAGCCACTCAGGGAAAAGCGAATCCGGGTGAAGTGAATAAATTATTGATACCTAAATTGAAGGGATAGTGTGCTCGGCTTTGTCGGGGTTTTATTTTGTGGGGTTCTATTATTTTGTATCGTACATAGTAAAATATGCTTTACCCCTTTGACCTCGCTTGACCCCTTTGACCTTGACCCCTTTGACTCTTCTGGAGTTAAGAATGCTTTGGAGCTAATAAAATAGATATGCAAACCCAACAAAGCCATACACCCGACCGCTACAGTCGCTACCGCTCCTTTCGCGTCGGGTGATGGCAAGCGTTAGCGGTAATATAGCAATATAGGGGTCAGTCATATTTAACTATAAACTAATGAATTTTTAAGACTTTAGTATTTATTAGTTCTGATTGCACTGGTTGATATACGAGTTACTAAATAAGGTACTTAATTTTCTAGTGGAATTAACCAATCATGTCTATTATTGTAGTGAAGTCATATGAATGATTGTCATGGCCTGTTCGCTTGAGGTACTCTAAGGGTAAGCAAAGTCGATAGCGCTGTATTTGGTGCTTCGTTCTCTGACCGTTTCAAGGTGCCTAAACGGGCAAATGGAAAAGGAATCAATTCAATGATCTTGTTGTTGGTTGTTCTCGTTGGTTTATGGATGTTGGCCTACTATCGTATTAATCTGTGGGCCGCAATCTCTCTGTTGGTTATTGCTTTGGTTGTGTCTGTCGGGACAGTTTCTGGCGGCTTTCTATCTATAAGTCTGTGGTTGATATTTATATTGGCCGTAGTTGTTCTAAAGCTTCCTGTGATCCGCCGTCGTTTAATCAGTGCGACAGTTTTTAAGGTCATGCGGAAAACAATTCCGCCGATATCTCAGACCGAACGTGAGGCGCTTGAAGCGGGTAGTGTTTGGTGGGACGCAGAGCTTTTTTCCGGAAATCCTGACTGGAATAAACTGAAAAATCTTCCCTCACCACAATTAACCGATGAGGAGTGTGCTTTTCTCGACGGGCCTGTGGAAGAATTGTGTGCAATGCTGGACGACTGGGATGTCACTCACAATCGACATGATTTATCTCCCGACGTTTGGGAGTTTATTAAGCACAACAAGTTTTTCAGCATGATCATTCCTCGCAAATACGGTGGATTGGAATTCTCCGTATTGGCTCATTCTGAAGTGGTCATGAAAGTAGCCAGTCGTAGTATTACGGCGGGTGTGACCATCATGGTGCCAAATTCTCTGGGTCCCGGGAAATTATTGCTTGAATACGGTACCGATGAGCAAAAAGAATATTATATGCCGCGTCTTGCCAGTGGACAGGAAGTACCCTGTTTTGCTTTAACCGGACCGGAAGCAGGCAGTGATGCCAGCAGTATGCCGGATCAGGGTATCGTTTGCAGGCAGGATTTCGAATCTGAAAAAGACGTGTTGGGTATCCGTTTGAACTGGGAAAAACGATACATCACTCTGGGTCCGGTAGCGACTGTACTGGGCTTGGCTTTCAAGCTTTATGATCCGGATGGCTTGATCGGTGAAAAGCAGGATATTGGTATTACTGTCGCATTGATTCCGACAGATACCCCCGGAGTTTCAATAGGTAATCGGCATTTTCCGCTGAACTCCGCATTTCAGAACGGTCCAAATCGTGGTGAAAATGTCTTTATTCCGATGGATTGGGTGATTGGTGGCTGCGACCAGGTGGGTAATGGCTGGCGTATGTTGGTCGAGTGTCTTGCCGAAGGGCGGGGTGTATCGTTACCCGCATTGAGTGCTGGCGCGGGTAAGGTGACCAGTCGATTTACCGGTGCTTATGCGCGGGTTCGAAAGCAGTTTAACGTAGCTATCGGTCAATTCGAAGGGATTGAAGAGCCTTTGGCCAGGATTGCTGGAGAAGCCTATGTTATGGATGCTGCGCGCCGTGTTACTGCGGCGGCGCTGGATCAAGGGGACAAACCCTCGGTTGTATCTGCCATTATTAAATACGAACTGACCGAACGAATGCGTCAATCAGTCAATGATGCCATGGACATTCATGCCGGATCCGGTATCTGTCTTGGGCCGAAAAATTATATTGGTCGGATTTATCAGGTGATTCCCGTCAGTATTACTGTAGAGGGTGCAAATATACTGACCCGTAGCCTGATCATATTTGGGCAGGGGGCTGTGCGTTGCCATCCTTTTATTCAGACCGAAATGAAAGCTCTGGCAATGGAGGATACGGCGGCGGGCATTGAATTGTTTGACGATGCTTTGTTTGGCCATATTGGATTCTTACTGGGAAATCTGGCGAGAGCCGCATGGCTGGGTCTCAGCAATGCGCGTTTTGTAGACGTACCCGGTGATTCGGAGACTAAACAGTATTATCAACAAATTGCCAGACTCAGTGCCGGGTTTGCATTGATCGCGGATATTGCATTGATGACTTTAGGCGGTGCACTGAAGCGGAAAGAGCGATTATCGGGTCGATTTGCTGATGTTTTGAGTAATTTGTATCTGTGTTCCGCAGTTCTCAAGCATTATCAGGATCAGGGGTTTCAGAATGAGGATTTGCCGTTACTTCATTGGGCTTGCCGCAATACAATTCATCGTGCTCAGCAGTCGCTGTTGGCTGTATTCTGGAACATGCCTAACAAAATGCTGGCATACCTGGTAAGGGCTTTGATCTTTCCAAACGGAAAACCCTATGCACCTCCTGATGATGGTGTGATAAAAAATGCGGCCAGTATTTTACTCAAGGATTCGGCCAGCCGTGATCGTCTGACCCATGGTATCTATATTAATGATTTGCCCGATGATCCCACTGGTCGAATAGAACGGGCTTTTTACGCGGTTATTAAAGCTGAATCAGCTGAATCCAAGGTAAATCAAGCCAGACGGAGCGGCCAGCTTTCGGTGAGCAGAAAATCGGAAATGATCGATAATGCGCTGGAATTGCAAATTATTGATGCAGCCGAAGCGAAGCTGCTTAGAGCAGCCGAGCAGGCGACTCAGGAAGCAATCAGTGTGGATGAGTTTCCCGCCGAATATTTATCGTCAGAGTAATCATCAAAAAATTGAGATCCAATATGGCAAATGTAACAAGTGAAACTCCCCAGGGCGGTCGGGCGGTATATATCGTCGATGGGAGCCGTACGCCGTTTTTAAAAATGCGTGGAGTACCTGGGCCATTTAAAGCGTCCGATTTAGCAGTTGCGGCTGCCCGTCCCTTACTGTTGCGTCAAGGTATAGAAGCCGAGATCGATGAGTTGATCATGGGCTGTATTACTCCCGCGCCTGATGAAATCAATATTGCCAGGTTATTGGCTTTGCGTCTCGGGCTGGGCCACAAAGTACCGGCATGGACTGTACAGAGAAACTGTGCATCCGGTATGCAGGCGATTGAATCGGCATGGCGTAATATCAGGCATGGCTATGCGGATTTGATTCTGGCCGGGGGTGTGGAATCCATGAGTCATGCGCCTCTCCTTTGGAGTGAGCAAATGGTTCGTTGGCTGAGTCTGTTGCAAGCTGCAAAAACACCAGGCCAGAGGTTTAAGTCGATTCGGAGTTTCAGGCCAGCGTTACTGACACCAGTCATTGGTTTGTTGAAAGGTTTGACTGATCCCACAAATGGGCTTTCTATGGGGCAGACTGCGGAAAACCTGGCAACAAGGTTCAATATTAGCCGAGAGCAAATGGATGCCTATGCAGTTGATAGCCACAAACGCCTGGCCAACGCACAAGAAAACGGTTTTTTAGATGAAGTCGAAGCGATATATGACAAGGGTGGAAAGTATTACGATATCGACGACGGTGTGCGAGTGGATAGTTCGGTGCAGGCTCTGGCTAAATTAAAACCGGTGTTTGATCGTGGTTTCGGCAACGTCACGGCGGGCAACAGCGCTCAGATTACTGATGGGGCTGCCTGGGTTTTGCTGGCCAGCGAATCGGCGCTTAAAAAACATAATTTAACACCGATCGGACGAATACTGGATACCCAGTGGGCGGCACTGAATCCGGCGGAGATGGGACTGGGTCCGGTTCACGCAGTGGTTCCAATGCTGAATCGTAATGGTATTAAAGCCAATCAGGTCGATTACTGGGAATTGAACGAAGCCTTTGCGGCTCAGGTCTTGGCTTGTGTCAGTGCCTGGGCCGATCCTGTTTATTGTCAGCAGGAATTTGGTCTGGATCAGGAATTTGGTGTTGTGCCGCACGAACGACTTAATGTAGATGGAGGCGGGATTAGCCTGGGTCACCCTGTCGGTGCCAGTGGTGCGCGAATAGTGTTGCATCTGTTAAAGGTATTGGCAAGAAATAAGGCGAAAACAGGGGTCGCATCTATTTGCATCGGTGGTGGTCAGGGCGGTGCTATGTTGCTGGAAAATACAGCGAGTTAAATGATGAATAATTTTACACATTTCAAGGTATCTACCGACGAACAAGGGCTGTGTTTTTTGACAATCGACATGGCTGATAGTGAAACCAATGTATTGGCGACAGGTGTTCTGGAAGAATTGCGAGCCGTGTTATCATCGATTGCCGCCGAAAAACCCGCTGGCCTGGCAATCGTTTCGGCCAAAGGTAATGGATTTATTGCCGGCGCAGATGTTAAAGAGTTTACGGCGATAAAATCTTTTGACGATGCATTTCAGTTGATCCGTCGTGGTCAGGAAGTGGCCGATCAAATTGAAGCGCTGGCGTTTCCAACTGTCGCGGTGATTCATGGTTTTTGTCTCGGTGGAGGATTGGAACTGGCGCTGGCCTGTAATTACCGCATTGCTTTGGATGACCCGCAAACACGTATTGGGCTGCCGGAAATCAAGCTGGGAATTCATCCGGGCTTTGGAGGCAGTGTACGAGCCATTCGTGTACTCGGACCCATGGCAGCGATGGGGCTGATGCTTACGGGCAGAACATTGGCGGCGCAGCAGGCAAGAAAAATGGGTCTGGTCGATCAGGCGGTACCAAAACGCCTGTTACAGCAAGCAGCGGTTAAAGTGTTGCAGACAAGGCCAAAACAACAGCGTCCTAAACCCTGGGTTCAACTATTGAACCGCCAACCGTTTCGTCATTTAGTTGCACAACAAATGGTGAAACAAGTTTCGGGTAAGGCAAATAAATTACACTATCCTGCGCCCTATGCATTGATCGAGTTATGGCGCAAATACGGTGGAAACGAAAAAACACATCTATTGGAAGAGGCGAATTCTGTTGCCAGCTTGAGTAACAATCATACAGCAGGTAATTTGGTTCGAGTGTTTTTGCTGCAGGATGCTTTGAAAGCCAGTGCTGATAAGTCACTGATAGATCCCCATCATGTGCATGTGATCGGTGCGGGGGTGATGGGTGGAGATATCGCTGCATGGTGCGCGCTGCGTGGTTTCAGAGTCACTGTGCAGGATACTCACAAAGCTGGTCTGGCCAAAACCATGCAGCGGGCGCACAAGCTTTTTAGTAAGCGCTTCAGAGCTAAAACACATATGGTGAATGCCTGTATGGATCGGCTGATTGCTGATGATAAAGGTTATGGCGTGAGTCAGGCGGACGTTTTAATCGAAGCGATATTTGAAGATGCTGATGCAAAACGAACGCTGTACAAGGAGCTTGAAAGAAAAATAAAACCGCAGGCATTGTTGGCTACAAATACATCTAGCATTCGCTTGGAAGCCTTGTCCTCCGCGCTATCTGATCCTACACGACTGGTCGGCCTGCATTTTTTTAATCCTGTAGCTAAAATGCCTTTGGTTGAAATCGTAAAAGGGGAACAAACCAGTCCCGATGTGGTTGCGAAAGCAATGGCCTTTGCTCGCCATATTGATAAATTACCGATAACTGTACAGAGCTCACCGGGGTTTTTAGTTAATCGTGTGCTGGTGCCGTATTTAATTGAAGCTGTTTCTTTGCTGGAGCAGGGTGTGCCTAAGCAAATAATTGATCAGGCGGCGACTGATTTTGGTATGCCTATGGGACCCATACAACTGGCCGATACTGTCGGGCTTGATGTCTGTCTGTTCGTGGCGGGAATATTATCTAAGGATCTCGGATTTAGCGTTCCTGAACGTTTACGAAAGCAGGTGGATGATGGCAATTTGGGTATGAAAAGCGGCCAGGGGTTTTACCAATATGCGAAGGGTAAGCCGGTTAAAGAAGAGCAACAGGCATATGAGGGTAATTTTGATGAATTACAGGCCAGATTGATTAAGCGTCTGACTGATGAAGCGCAGGCCTGTCTTGCAGAAAATATTGTGGAAAACTCCGACCTATTGGATGCCGGAATAATTTTTGGTACCGGATTCGCGCCTTTTCGTGGTGGTCCCTTGAAATACTTACAGGATTCCTCAGCCCTCTCTACTTCTTGAGTGATCAAAAAGTCTCATTTATTAATACGCTATTGCCCGAGGGTTTGCCTTGTAGATCTCGTAGTTCTATTTGTCAATTCTTAGTAGAAGTCTTCAATTGAATGTCCAATTATTTTGACTGCTCTTTGTCCGAATTGGCAAATATGCTGCGTACTAACCAGCTTAGAGCCCAGGATCTACTGGAAAGTACTATGGATAATCATAGTCGATTTACGGATTCTCTGGATGCGTATATCGCCTGGGACAGTGTTGATATCTTGCGGCAGGCGAAAGCGGTGGACGCTGCGATAGCGACAGGATTTGATGCTGGGCCTTTGGCTGGTTTACCTGTTTCGGTAAAAGATCTGTTTGGAGTCGAACACTACCCCACTTATGCGGGATCCAGTCGGCGGTTGCCTTTCGATTGGCAACGAGAAGGGCCGGTTATAAATGCTTTGAAACAGCAACAAGCAGTGATTACCGGGAAGACTCATATGGTTGAATTTGCATTTGGAGGACTTGGCGTTAATCCTCACTGGGAGTCGCCGCGAAATCCGTGGGACTTACACCAATATCGAGTTTCAGGAGGTTCATCCAGTGGTGCCGGAGTTAGCCTTAGTGTTGGCTCAGCAGTGTTGGCACTGGGTACGGATACGGCGGGTTCGGTGAGGATACCAGCGAGTATGACCGGCAATGTGGGATTGAAAACAAGTTTCGGTCGATGGAGTCTGGATGGTATTGTACCGCTGAGTCCAAGTCTTGATACGGTGGGATTACTGGCGCGCAATGTTGATGATGTTGCCTATGGCTATTGCGCGCTGGAGAGCAGTCATTGTTACTCTGAACATCGGCGAATCTGCCAGAATATCGAGTTATCCCAGATAAAGATTGGTATGAGCGATGGGCTGTTATGGAGTGATTTATCAGCGGGAATAGCGGAGTCGGTTCAGTGCGCAACCGATGAACTGGTTTTACGGGGCGCAAAATTACAATCGTTTTTCTTTCCGGAGGCGGAAATGGTTTATCCGATCTTTAAGAAAGGAGGACTCGTTGCCGTGGAACTGTATGTGTTTTTAAAAAACAGTCTTCCAGACTGGTTACCTCTTTTAGATGAAAAAATTGCCCAGCGAATGGAAGATGCGGCGACACTACCGGCCTGCGAATATTTGCAGCGCGTGCAATTATTCCAACGTCTTTCACAACAGGCAAATGAACGGCTTGCAGAAGTGGATGTGCTGCTGTGCCCGACAGTGCCGGTCACGTCGCCAACGATGGCAGAGGTGCAAGATATTTCGCGTTATAGTGAAACCAATCTGTTATCACTTAGGAATACCAGTATCGTGAACTATCTGGATCTGATCGCAATAACCTTACCTGTGGGTTTAGACGCGGCGGGGATGCCGGTTGGAATGCAATTGATCACCGGGCGCGGTAAAGAGGATTATTTGCTAGCGCTTGCAGGTACAATTGAAGGATGTATAGGTAATGGGGTTGAACGCCTTGGTAGAGCGCCATTGGCAATGGGCTGCTAAACCTCTTTGCAGAAAAATATACGTTGAAAAGTTAAGGACTAAAGTTTTCTGAAAATAACCTATTCAATACCCAGCCAATTGTCGAGTATCGCGTGTGCTTCGTCGATACCGGTTTTTTTTAACGCTGAAAAAAGTTGCACAGTAGCTTCAGGGTGGGTTTGCTTAAGGGTCTGACTGACTTGAATTAAAGCGGATTTACCGGCCCCGTATTTGAGTTTATCTGCTTTGGTTAATGCGATATGCAAAGGAATGTCGCAATGCTTACACCAGTGCATCATTTTTTGGTCAAATTCCGTGAGCGGGTGGCGAATATCCATGACCAGGAATATGCCACATAAAGACTGGCGCTTTTGAAAATATTGTTCCATTGCGTTTTGCCACTGTTTTTGAACAGTTCTGGGAACTTTGGCATATCCATATCCCGGTAAATCAACGAATCGTCGCTGTGGGTCAATTTGGAAAAACATTAACTGCTGGGTGCGCCCGGGCGTTTTACTGGTTCGAGCCAGTGATTTTTGTGAGGTTATGGCATTAATAGCACTGGATTTCCCCGCATTGGAACGGCCTGAAAATGCGATTTCGAATCCTTCGTCTGCCGGGGCCAGGCTCATGCGTGGTACGCCGAGCATGAAGGTCGATTGTCGGTACAGTGAGTTCATAGTTGGGTATATTGAAAGACAAATCCGTAGTAACGGGTTTGGGCCGCGCTAGCGACCACTTAGGTAAAACACGCGACGTATTTTATCAGCTTAATGGGTATAACGGGCCAAAATCCCTATTTCAGACCACCTGATCCCATGACAGCGAATCAATAACTTACAAATTTCTTAAGGAAACTAATATGAGACCGATTTTTTGTAGGTTGTCGTTGAGCTTGCGAAACTCAACTGGATGGTTACGTTAATGCTGGGTTTCGTTCCTCACCGCCAGCCTACTTCAATTTAAATGGGTAACAAGTTATTTTCGATGAGATCAGGTGTTCTGAATTTCTGTAGTAGCTCTATTTTCGGACATTTTCCGAGTCGCAAGCTCAGGCATTATGGAGTACAATTCTGATCTGAATACGATACAATTCCTAGGGGAAATCTGGAGATGAAAAAGCTTATTTCAGCAATTGTTTGCTGTGTTATGGCGTTGGCCATGGCGGGTGTATCTTATGCTGCCGGTAATGCTGGTGCAGGGAAATCCAAGACGGCCACCTGTTCAGGATGTCATGGGGGAGATGGTAACAGCATGGTGCCGAATTACCCACGACTGGCCGGGCAGAATTCTTCTTATATTCGACGCCAGCTCGCGGACTTTAAGAACCTGAAGCGAGCAGATCCAACTATGCAGGCTATGGTTGCGGCCCTAAGTGAGCAGGATATGCAAGATATAGGCGCTTACTACGCGAGTCAGGTTGCCAAATATACTAAGGACGAAGGCGAGCAATTCGTCGATGAAGATGAAGAGATTCCCGTAACTGCGGAATTGATTGCCAGGGGTAAAGAAATTTACGAAGCGGGTAATGAAGAAACGGGTTTGGCGGCATGTAGTGCCTGCCACGGTCCAACTGCTGAAGGCAACCCATCTGCAGGGTTTCCTAATTTAAAAGGTCAGTTTTTAGTCTATGTCATTAAATCTCTTAACGATTTTAAGGAATCCTATCGTAATAACGATGATGCAGCGATGATGCAGACTTTGGCAAAGAAAATGACCAAAGATGAAATCTATTCTGTGTCTGCCTATCTATCAAGTCTAAAGTGATCGTGGGCGTGTTAATGGATCACTTTTCGGTTCGTTCCACCTGTCCATATAATCTTGCAGAGGTAGCTGGGCTTCGATTGGAGTTGTTGTTTCGAAAATCCAGTACTTCTTAAAGTCATTTGAAATTGTTAGTGCAAACTCATCAATATATCAATTTCCTGTCACTGTGATAGTGACAGGTTGATGAATGTTTTATCTTCACTTTCTCAGGCCATAGGCCAGCATATACAGATAAACTGTAAGTATATGGCCATATATGTCGAATAAACGATCCATCGAAACTCTAAGGAGAATTAATTATGGGTAATATACGGTACTTATCTATTGTATTGTTTGTGAGTTTTTCTGTTGCTGTGATGGCCGAAGGAACTGCACCTCTGGATATTGAAAAAGGCGAAGGGTTCTTCGAAATAATACCACCGCAGCCTACGGAGGAAGCGGATAAAATAGAAGTAATAGAATTTTTTTGGTACGGCTGTCCCCATTGTTATCAATTCGAACCACATTTTAGTACCTGGATAGAATCATTGCCAGAAGATGTTCATGTGATCAAACAGCCAGCAATATTCAGAGACAATTGGGCACCTGGTGCACGTGCATTTTTTATTGCAGACGCATTGGACATTACAGATAAAGTTCATGCAGATTTGTTTGATGCAATACAGAAGAAACGTAACCCCTTGCAAACCGAGGAACAAATGGCTGAATTTTTTGTAGGGCATGGCGTGCCTAAAGAAGATTTTCACGCGACCTACAATTCATTTATTGTAACCACACGAATGAGACAGGCTGAAAACAAGTCAGCAAGATATGGAGTGACTGGAGTTCCTGCAGTAATAGTGAATGGTAAATATCGTACCAACGGGTCGACGGCTAAAACATTCCCGCAAATGATCGCGATTATGGATGCATTGATTGCTAAAGAAAGAGCAAATAAATGAGGGCTAAGTGACGGATTTCAATTAAAGACCGGCGGGAGTAGTGGTTAAAATCGCATGGAATGCGTGTCTTATGGGCCGTGGATATAGATTTTCGGGTCGTTGATTTATGCACTATGTCATTATCTGCAGTGTGGTTTTCGTTTGTGTTTATGGTCCCCGATTATGGGTGAATTATGTGTTAAATAAACACCATAAACACATGCCTGGAATGCCTGGTACCGGTGGTGAATTGGCCATCCATTTATTAGACCAATTTCGATTAGATGAAGTTAAAGTAGAACAGACTCAGCAGGGTGAAGATTATTACAGTCCAGCGGACAATAAGGTTTGTCTGAGTCCGGAGGTATATACAGGGAAATCATTATCGGCGGTGGCGGTCGCCGCTCATGAAGTGGGCCATGCCATACAATTTAACCGAAATGAGGCGGTTAGTTTATTGCGTGGGAAATATTTGAACAAAGCCCATGCAGTTCAGCATTACGGAGTCTGCATATTGATGAGTATCCCGATTATTGGGCCGTTATTTGCGGCTGCGCATTTAGCCATTATTGCGGCAATTGTAGGTGTGGTTACAATGTTTGCTTCGGTAATGCTGTATGTTGCCATTCTGCCTGAAGAATGGGATGCCAGTTTTAATAAAGCTCTGCCTATTTTGGAAAAAGGGGCTTATGTACCTGCAGAGTACCTTCCAGCTATTCGTCAGGTATTGAAAGCGTGCGCGTTAACTTATGTCGCGGCTGCGTTGTCTGACATCTTGAATATATGGCGGTGGATCGCCATTATTAAGTGAAAGATTCTGTGTATCTATGTTAGTAATTTTGGAATTTATGGTGCAAGCCAATCCTCAGGGAGGCGCGAGTCCATCTTTGTATGCTCTGCTGCAACAATTCTGTAGCAGAACTCCGAACCATCAATGGTATGCACCTGCTATTAAATAATACGCTGAAAAGTTGCAGTTTTATATGCGATTTTGTGTTTTAACAGGCTTAAATTTCATTGTTATTATTGAAAAATGGATTGTCTTTCGCGATGCCTTTAATTCCAGGACGGTTGCCCGGAATTGTTTATGACTAAAAGGTTGCAGTCATCTGCAGTCTGTCCGAGAATAGGATTCATAGCTTTTGAGGACAAAGGCCAATGGGCTACAATTTCGAATATCAGTCATGCGTTTGTCCAATTGTTGCTTGGAGTAGGAAAATCACATTTTTTTTGCGGGAATAACTACTATTCTAGTATATCCATCTAATCGAAATCCGCGCTATGACTGAGTCAACTACAAAAGACGCTGAACAATGGAGAAAGAAATATTCTAAATTGATCGCTGAATTGGATGCATCGAGTGAGCGCACAGCATTGAATGAAAAACAGTTGTGTAGAGTTATTACTCGATTGACTCTGGCGGCTAAAGGATTCGACCGTTCGCTGGATCCGCATTTATCGGATATTCGTAATTTACTGAAAAAAGGGCTTAACAACGAAGTGTCCCGAGGAAAGCTGGATCAGCTATCCGATCGGTTGCTTCGTTGTGATGAATCGGGTAGCAATACGAGTTCTGTTGTTGACGCCGGTTCTGAAGTACAAAGGGATCAGGAACAAAAACCGGGTTTAATTGGAAAATTTTTGGGTCGAAGCACCGGGCAGAAAAATCAGTCCAAACTGGACTCAAATACCATTCGTGGGGCAATGCTTGATTTGCTCAAAGAATATAATGTACCCGAGCAATTTTCAGATTCGTTTCAAAAATTATGTAGCCACCTTGGAGAAGAAGCGGATACCAAAGTATTTCGTTCCGTAGTGGAAGAAACTGCACAGTTATTGGTGGAAGCCAAGGACTCAATGCTTAATGAACAGCAGGAATTGGAAGAATTCCTTACCCATTTAACCAATGAGTTAGGAGAATTGGGTCGTCATACGATCGATGCGAATTTGGCAGAGAAAGCCACTTCACCAAAGCGGGATTCTTACGAGAACTTAATCGTGGATCAATTCGAGGACTTACGTGAAAAGACGCAAAAGGCAACCGAATTGGATCAGTTGCAGGAACTGATTAAATATCAACTGGATTTAATCGCCAGTCAGGTTGCTTCGAACACTGAAGTTGAGACGAAATGGCATAAGGATGCGGAAGCCAAATTTGAGGCACTGACCGACCGTGTTCAACAAATGGAATTGGAAACCGGAGATCTGCGTTCAAAATTACGCATGGCTCATAACAAGGCATTTCATGATAGTCTGACAGGCTTGCCTAATCGCTTGGCCTATGACGAACGAATTGCTCAGGAAGTCCCACGTTGGCAACGATTCAATCAGCCTTTAAGCATGTTGGTTTGGGATGTTGATCATTTCAAATCCATCAATGACCGTTTTGGGCATTCGGCAGGAGATATGGTTTTGAAGAAAGTCAGTGAAGACCTTGCACGAGATATCAGGCAGACCGATTTTGTGTGTCGATATGGCGGAGAAGAATTTGTTATGTTGTTGCCGGGTGCAACGTCTGAAGCTGCGTGGAAAGTTGCTGAAAACGTTCGTACCAGGATTCATGAGCGCGGTTTTCATTCACAGGGGAAGCGTATCGAAATGAGTATATCCTGCGGAATGAGTTTATTCGAATCGGGCGATACAGCCGAGCAGGTTTTTGATCGAGCAGATAAGGCATTGTACAAAGCAAAAACCCAGGGTCGCAACCAGTGTGTTGTTGGTTAAGATTATTGTGAACGAAATTAAATTGATTCAGTCTCTCGCCCAGGTCGGAAAAACGCTTCAGAAAAACAATGTTTGCAATATTTTTTTTGTGCATGGAACCTTCGTGGGAAACGATCCTTTCGGAATGAGTTGGGTGCTCGACGATATATGGGTTCCCTCATGGGTTACCGAGAATCTGAGAAATCTAAAAAAAAATTTTACCGATACCAGCCTAAGTAACCTTAGTAATTTCACTGAGGGTTACAAAGACGTTTTTTCTGCCGGCATAAATAGCGCTTTGCAAAATAATAAGCAAATTGCCTGCATGAATTTTCAATGGGATAGCCAAAACAATCATATTGGCAGATTGAAAGCTGCCACAGGGTTGGTTGCACAAATGGCCCGAGTGATTTCTGCATCAGAGGATTCCAAAATCCTTTTGATTGGGCATAGTCATGCCGGTCAGGTATTTGCGCTGATCACGCTTTTCCTGGAACAGGGTGAACGCGCAAATAATTTGATCGACTGCCTGGGTGAAATTATTTCTCAGCAGGAGTTAGATTCGTTTCACACTAATTTGAAAAAAATCGAAAATGCTCATTTGGATATCGTGACTCTGGGAACGCCGGTTCGTTATCCTTGGGGGGTGTACAAAAAATACCGATTACTGAACATCGTTAATCACCGTTCAGATGTTTATCTGAATGGCCTCTTATTTACTCGGGATGGAGATTATGTTCAGCACTGGGGGATAGAGGGAACAGATACGATACCTGTAGATGATAATTATCCTGATCTATTCGAAAAATTAGATAAGAATTTAGACAAGGGCTTGCTGGACGCAGAGTCTCTCCATAAGATTCGAAGCGTACATAAACGAAGAACCCATGTTGATAGCAAAGGAAATGAAGTGGGAATAAACCTTTTTGTTGACTACCAGGATCAGGGTCCACGGGTTATTCTACTAAAATTCCCTCCGTGGTTAATCGGTAAACCCAATTGTATTGAAACAGTATTCGGACATGGTTTCTATACGCTTGAGAAGAATATGTTACCTAACATTAAGATTATTATAAAAAATCTGTATAACGAATAAGAAATAATGAATCAAATTAGGTTTATAAAACACTATAGCACTGTAGGATCACACTATAGGGTCAGGTCTATAAAAGATGTAATATTCAATATCTTTAGTGATAATTACGAGCAGAGCTAAGAACCAATTTCAGCTTGAAATCCAATGCGGGTAAACTAGTACTCCGTCAAAGTAGCATTGATGGGTAAATCAGCCGATAAGCGGCCATCTGTGTTGTTGCACTTGCTCGAATGAGCGCGACTCATTCAGCGTTCAAGCGCCTGGAAGCTGACCACTTCGCGACATAGTCTATCCCCCAATCGAAACTTGACGGACGACTAAGTAAATCTAAACATGTGAGGAGCAAACAATGCGTTGGCGTAGAAATCGAAGAAGCAGTAATGTTGAAGATCGTCGCAATATGCAAGTATCCGGGTTGGGTGGTGTCGGGCGTGGATTAAGTGGAGGAGGGGGGATGTTGCGGTTATTACCTGTTGTTTTCAGGTTCCTGGGCTTCAAGGGCACTGCGATTCTTGCTGTCGGTGTCGTTGCCTACAGTCTGCTTACCGGAAATTTAGGAAATCTGTTAGGTGTTCTTGGGTTGCAGCAAATGCCCGCAAATTCAGTCTCTACAAAACCATTACAGCAAAGCGCTGAAGAGAAAGAGTTGGTGGACTTTGTTTCCGTTGTTTTGGCCGATACTGAGGAGACCTGGCATACATTGTTTCGTCAGAAAGGACAGCGCTATGAGGAGCCAACACTTGTTTTATTTCGCAACTCAGTCAAATCTGCGTGCGGATTCGGTCAATCCGCTATGGGGCCATTTTACTGTCCTGGTGATCAGAAAGTCTATATCGATCTGGATTTTTACAGTCAGTTAAAAAATCAATACAAGGCGCCTGGGGACTTTGCTCAGGCCTACGTTATTGCCCATGAAGTGGGCCACCATATCCAGACATTACTGGGGATATCAAACAAGGTACATCAAGCCCGTAAGAAGTTAAGCAAAGTACAAGCTAACCAACTATCAGTCAGACAGGAGTTACAGGCTGATTGTCTGGCAGGTGTTTGGGCCAATAATGCTCATCGTAGTCGCCAGTTACTCGAAGCTGGCGACGTAGAAGAAGGTTTAACTGCGGCCAGTGCCATTGGCGACGACACCTTACAAAAACAAGCAACTGGCAGTGTAAGCCCGGATTCATTTACCCACGGCAGTTCAGCCCAACGGGTAAAATGGTTCAAAATTGGCATGGCAAGTGGAGAAATGGATGATTGTGATACCTTTAGTCACTTTAATACGAGTACCCCGGAGAACACTCAACTACCCCAACCAGTAGTTCTCCCGGAAGTTGGAGCAAATAATAAATCTACCAATGAAGTTCTGGCCGCATTTTCAAACAAACGCAGCGATGTTCAGGTTCGTGGTTTCGGAATCGTTGCGCGTATCCTTCGGGATGATAATGAAGGTAGCCGCCATCAGAAATTTATCCTTAATCTTGCACAGGGTCAGTCGCTGCTGATTGCCCACAACATTGATCTGGCGCCTAGAATAGCTGGATTGAATAATGGTGATCGAGTCGAATTTTTTGGGGAATATGAATGGAGCGAGCAAGGTGGTGTTCTACACTGGACGCACAAAGATCCTCAGGGGAGACATGAAAATGGCTGGTTAAAACACCAGGGAGCCGTTTACCAGTAGTCAGGATATTCGAATCTTTTTCTTCTATTTTTGTTTGAAAGAATCGGGCATGATTAAGTTCAATGATGGAAAATAAGTTGAAAACCGACCTTTATCTCGAGTCATTAAAGAGTATTTTTCGACAGCGGCATGGGCGCCTATAAAGAAGTCGGGAAGCACATTGTGTTTCGAACCTTTGTTTTTTCGATATTGAAGGAATATTTTACCCGCCAAAAATAAAGCCTCTCTTGGCATGGGTTTTATTTCAAACCCCAGTTTTTTAATTAGATTTTCTATTTCCTCAATAGTGGCATAGGCTATCGAACATTCTGTGTAAATGATTGGGTTAATCACGAAAACATTTTCCGGATCAAGGTATTCAAGCGTTGAGGCACTCCATTCAAACCATTCACATGATGGATTCGCCAAATCGGTGACAACACAACTGTCAACCATTATCGTGGACATTAACCATCCCGCGTTAAGGCCATGATTTCATCGGTAGTCATTGTAATATTCCCAGCTTTATGAGCGTTTCGGAACCGGCTTTCTTTATGTTTCTTCGATCGAATTTTTTTTAGGTACCAGTGTCCACTTTCATCCTTCAGAAATTCGACTTCTGACTCTGCGGGTAGTATCACCATATCTTCACGTACATGTTGGGGTATTGTTACCTGGCCTTTTGTTGTAACTTTCATAATTTTATAGTAATAATAATACAGTAATAGTAATACTATGGACTTAGAGTGCATTGTTTGTCAAGTTGTATCTATTTAGCGAGTTCGGTGGTTCGGGTGCAAGCCATTGATTATTCGGGCGCGTGAATACATCCCTGTAAGTTCTGCTGCAACTTTCCTGTTGCACAAGCCCGAATAATTAAAGTCTTATACCCTCAGGAAGATATCCGCTGAATATTTGCTAATTTTTAGGAAATAAATATTTTTATGATGGTTACAGGTGTAATATTTTAAATTAATTCGTGGGGTATAAAAAATGATTGGAAAGGTGAAGATATAGACATTCGACTGGATAAGTTAAAATTATATGAATCGTAAGGCGTACATCTATTATGGTGGCCGCCTGGCCGGCACGATAATAGAGACTACGGAAGGCTTCCGGTTTACCTACGATACTCACTATCTTGCAGGCGGGATCCCTATTGGCTTCCAGTTTCCGCTTCAAGAAACTCCATTCAATAGCGATCAATTACCAGGCTTTTTCGAAAACCTTGTTTCCGAGGGATGGTTGCGTAAGTTGCAATCTCAAGTACAGAAGATTGATGAAAATGACCGCTTCGGTTTGCTATTGGCGAATGGTCGTGATTTGGTTGGGGCGGTGACCGTCGTGCCGCAGACAGATTGAATACGGTCCCGAAAAGACAAATTAAGGCGCAAAGGAGATGACCACACTGGTTACTACACTGGCTATGACTTCCTGGAGTTGGGTAATCGCTTAAAATTACCGGAAAAAACCATTCGAAGTTTTATCACCCGGTTGAAGAACAATCAAATGAAGATTACAGAAATTATCGATCATAGCTTTATGCCGGAGGACATGAAATTGCGTGCCAGTGCGTTGGTAGAGCAGCGTATTCAAGCGATATTGGTATTTTGATAGCCTCCGGAACAATATATTATTGGCTTTTGTCCCCATAACTTACTCGTGCGCTTTCTTGCCTGCTGTTATCATTTACGTCAAGAACTTTTGTACGTATGAATACCATTCAGTTGCCGCATTTCCTTCGACAGTTTACTGTCAGCAGTTTCAACTACAACATGGTAATGATACATCACACACCGGGCATGGTATTGCCAGTAAGACCGACAGCACACCTGCCCAAAACGCCGACCAGACCTCCCTGTCTAGATCATCATGGTCAAACGCCTCGCGACGTGACATGATATAGCACACCAGCATACTAGATTACAGTGGGGAAGTTCAGACAGGCATGTTTCAATTCTGATTTGATTTGTTCGTTTGTATTGGGAATGCTTGGGTCAAATTTCGATATTAGGGATAAAATTTGGATATCACAATAGCATTTCTAATTTATGCCGCTGTATTTCGTTTGGCGATCATCGCCGTGGGTGCCCTTAGCCTTCATTTGATGGTGAATACGGAAGAATGTCTGATTTATACAGGCCCAAAACACCAAATTCTTCTTCTAGTTCTTGGAAAGACTCCGCCACCGGCATGGAATTTGTCCCAGTCAAAGGTGGCTGCTATGACATGGGCTGTGGTGATAAGTGGCTGGAAAATAAAAAGCGTGTAAAGAATTGGGTGCCTTGTTTTTATTCGCGTTGGATCCTATAAACATCTATTCCTTTAACTTCACGTCAACATAAATCCCATCAGACCATTCCAAATTTAGTTTTTTTAGCTGTGTTTTGTCCAGCAGCCATTGCTCACGTCCTTTTTGGCTCAAAGGCACTTTAAATTGAACATAATATAATCCTGCTTTTGGCGCTTTGTATAATAAACGATAGCTCTGTGCTGCCTGTGGCAACAATGTGCTTTGGAGTGTCTTTTCAGGAAAAGAAATATCCGCTTTTATCCATGCTTTCGTCGGCACAGGCAAGGAGCCTTCTTTAAAAACCACTGGATAAATCCGAAACGGTTTATTGGTTAAATCCAAAGTATCTTTCAAGAGTCCAACATTCTTCACCGTTGCGGTGGCTTCGATAAAACGCTCACCCGATCTGGCTTGCCAGGAATTTGCTGTCACCTTAACGTCCATTACGGGTTGATAATTGGTTTCCTTTTGTAGCTTTTGCAGATTAAGTTTGGCAATATCATTTTTATACAACATTGCAGATTGATACACCGCCCATACGCCGCCCATAAACAATGCCGCGATCGTCAATATTTCCCTGATTATTTCTAGATGTTCTTTACGGTTCATTAGGGATAGTCTTTACTATTCATTATTTTTAACTTCAGTAATCACATAGTGTTCTGCCTTTTTTCCCAAAAAAACCTGTGGGCGTTGACGCTGATGGCTTAAGAATGGCACTTCCTCATCGACATAGCTTTTCAATTCCGCCAATGTGATTTCCTGGTTAGGATGACGCACCGAGTCCGCCTTGCCGCGCAATCCTTGTAGCAAACTGTAAGTCAACACGCCATGTTTTAGCTCCGGCTGCTCGACCACAACATAATCATCATCAGTCGCCGTAAATACTGCAATTTTCTCATCAAAAGCATCCTTTACCAGACGTGGATTAAACGCGCGTTGCGCATGACATGTATCAACCACCAATATACGTTGGCCTCTAGCAGTACCTAAAGCGATCTGAATATCCTGCCAATTCACTGCTGTTTCCGCCGCTAAGCTATTACTATCCTCCTGCTCGCTATCACGACTGAGAAAATAATAATCCTTGCCCTGATATGCACCATGTCCGGCGAGAAAAACGATCACGGTGTCGTTGGGTTTTGATTTTTTTAATGCTTTCAGGGCATTCATAATGCGATGCCGAGTCGGTTGTTCGCCTAAATTATCGGTTAATAACCACTCATGCACTTGGTTAAACGAAGTACCGGTGTTATTACGAATCATTTGATGGAATTCCTGGGCGTCCGCAGCGGCATATTGCAGGCTTCGTTCTAAAAGTGGGTATTGGTTAATGCCAATGCTGAGTAAATATAAATCTCCTTTGATGTCTTTGTTTCGTTTGGGCGCATTTGGAATTTTTAAGGGGCGTTCAACTCGCATTGAGCCATTTGGATTAATTCCCTCCACGGTTAGGATTTTAGGATGACTGGGCAATGGCACTTCCAGTAGGGCTTCATGGCTAGTGGTCAGATTACTACGTGTATTTAGTGTCGCAATGTATCGATCATCGACATAAACCTTATACGACTGAATTGGTACTGCCTTATCAACATCCAATGCAATGGCCAATACCGGATTGCCTGCTGTTTTTTGATATTCCAATGTCTTAATCGAAAAGCGAGGTAAATATTCGACCACCCCATCCATAATAGAATCAGTCAGTTAGCTGTCTCCTAAAGTGGCGAGACAAAGGATAAAGCCATATGTCTTTGATTGGGACGCTCTGTTTACCTGCTGGACCCAGC
>Ga0114934_10000104_pt1 | contig 47186 bp, 49 predicted proteins | sample 4SBtaG_2_FD_99695 | JGI IMG/M metagenome (GOLD analysis project Ga0114934, IMG submission 99695) | Deep subsurface microbial communities from Kolumbo volcano to uncover new lineages of life (NeLLi) - 4SBTROV10_white metaG | ecosystem: Environmental > Aquatic > Marine > Volcanic ...
CTTATTAGTCAACATCCAACTTATTCGTAATCTGTTTATCAGACAGAGGTGTCAGTCTTTCAATTATGAGGTCTTACCTCAAGGAGAGTACGACATCACTCTATCTAATATTTTGATTATACTTTTTTATGTATAATATTTCAGCAAATAAAGGATTATAGGTTGCCTTTATTAACCTAAATATATTATACAAGGAGATTAAAATTATGAAAAAACTTATATATTTTTTTAAATTAGTATCAGATGAGACAAGACTTAGAATAGTAGTATTACTTGCACAGCATGAACTTTGTGTTTGCGAGATATGTGGTGTTTTAGGATTATCACAACCAAAGGTATCAAAACATTTAGCAAAACTTAGGGATATGGGATTTGTAAGTACTGAAAAAAAAGAACAATTTGTTTTTTATAAATTAAATGTAGAAGATGAAGTGATTAAAAAGCTTATAGATGACATTAAAAATCAAGTAGATGAATATACTCAGCTGGCTATTGATAGTAGACGATTAAGTGATAAGGATATGTATCTAAACCAGTGTAAGATTCCTCAGAGGTAGACCCAAATTTTGGAGCTACCTCTGAGGTGAAAGTGTATTAATTACCGTAAAAATCAATGCAGAAGCTAAATTTGAAGTTGTATTATCTTGGTCGAATCTAGGGGAAACTTCTGCTATATCAAAGCTTATTACTTTATTTGATTTTAAGATATATTTAAGAAATTTTAATATTTTTTCTGGCTCAAGTCCAAGAGGCTGTGTTGCACTAACACCAGGTGCATATGCTGATGAAAATACATCTGTACATATGGTTATATAAATACGATCTTGTAATTTAATGAAATCGTCTAACTTTTCCAGTATACTCCAATTATCATTATGTATTACATCTTTTGCCAATATATATTTAACTCCCAATTTATCAGCGGTTTTAAAAAGACTGACAGTATTACGATGTTTTTGAATACCAATTGGAAGATACGAATAAGTTATACCTTTATTTTGGCATATATCTGCAATTTGTTTAAACATTGTTCCAGAAGTACCCCCATTTGGATATGGTCTTAGATCGAAGTGAGCATCAAAATTGATTATTCCAAGTCTTGGATCTGTACTTGAGTTTAAGTTTAAATTTGAATTCGAGTCGAAATTTGAGCTTGTATAAGAATTTGAAATTGAAGTTGGAGCTGGATTTTTTTTATACAAATAATTCAAAATACCATTGTAATGACCAAAGGCAACTTCATGACCCCCTCCAACAACTATTGGAAAAAGATTTAAACTTAATATTTTTTCTACTGCTTTCGATAGCAATGCCTGACATTCTTCTAAAGATATATTTTCACAATATATATTTCCTGCATCAAAAAGTTTAACTTCTTGAGAAAAACGACAAGGAAGATTTGCTAATTCTTTCCTTATGCTTCTAGGACCTTTTGATGCACCTGTTCTACCTTTATTACGTCTTACTCCTTCGTCACAACAAAATCCAATAAAAGCAAATCCTAATTTCCCACTAAAAGGAATTAGATTATCTTTTCTAAGATTGATAAATTCAACCCACTGATGCCATCTAAATGCATCAAAATCATATTCACTATCAATTCTACCTTGCCAAACTGATTTATTTGCAATTTTATAATTTGTGTTAAACATAGCTACTTGCTCCTTTCTTTTTTTTTGTCTCAGAGGAAGAACCATAATTTGTATGCACCTCAGAGGAACAGGAATAATTTGGATGTTCCTCTGAGGTGCATCAATTAATGTCCCCTAAATATATTTTTGTTTTTTCACCTACATGTATTTTCTTGATTATATCTTTTAAAACAGATGGATATATTTTGTGATTTTCTAACTCGCTGATTTTTAACCATTCTGATCCAAGTTGCATTTTATCTGGGATATTTCCTATGCTAGGAGTATAATCATCATTTATTTCACATTCAAACATAAATTCAATTTGATGCACGTCCATATCATATTTAGCAAATTCGTGATTTTTACCTATATATTCTCTTATCAAAAGCAAATCTTTAATTGTAATTTCGGCAGTGCCACCTAATTCTTCTTTGCACTCTCTTTTAAGAGTTTCAATGAAGGTTTCTTCAGGCTCCTGTCCACCACCAGGTAAAAGGTAGAAAATACCTTTAGAATTTTTTAGTTTGATGAGTAATATTTCATCATTTTTTATTATTATTGCTTTGACTGAATTTCTAATTGGATTCATGATTAAGCATCAACTCCTTATATCCTTTTCTTATTATACCATTATACCATTCCTCTGAGTCAAATACAAATTTTGGGTGGACCTCAGAGGTACAGCCAAAATTTGTATTTGACTCAGAGGCAGTGATTAAAATTTGAATAAATGTAAATAATTATAGAATGAAATAAATAAATTAAGTGAACTCGTTTTGCTAAAGCAAAACATTGGGACTTTAGGTGGATACTCTACTTCAATACACCACTTATAGAAGTGGGAGTCTTGTAAAATCGATAAATGAGGTGATTAAGGTGGTTACTCCTAAAAGAATATGGTTTCCAGGTGCTATTTATCATATAACAGCTAGAGGTAATCGGAAACAAGAAATTTTTAGAGATAAACAGGATTTTATTGTATATCTGGCTATTCTAAAAGATTGTTTAGAATATTATAAAGATGATAAGTATGAAATAATAGCTTATTGCTTAATGACTAATCATGTGCATATATTAATAAAAACTACTGTAAGAGAAATAAGTGGTTTTATTCAACGACTACATTCAATGTATGCACGATATTTTAATAAGAAATATAATTATGTTGGTCATTTATGGCAGGATAAATTTTATGCTGAATTGATAAAAAGCAACAAACAAATGCTAGATACAACTAGATATATACATTTAAATCCGGTAAAGGCTAAGATAGTTAAGAAACCAGAGGAATATAAATGGAGTAGCTATGCAATGTATATAGGTAAGAGCGAAGAAAAAATTATATCAACTGAAGTTATTCTATCACTTTTTAAAGAGTTCACCTATTATGGAAATAACAATAACAATAACAATAACTATTACGGAAGTAACAAATTTCGTAAAAAAGCTCGTAAAAAAGATAATAAAAATAACCCAAATAACAATGAGTGCATGAAAAGAGAAAGAGAATTGTATAGGAGATATGTTGAAACTTACTTTGAAACTTCCTCTGAGGCACATCCAGAAAATGGATGTGCCTCAGAGGAAGAGGAAAAATTTTAGGAATATTTTTTGCATTATTATGCATAGTATTAGTTGTATGACTTAGAACATAGTTAAGAATTAAAACAAAATAACAATTAAGTATCTTCAGAGAATTAATTATTACTAAGGCAGAATAGAATAACACTTATAAAATGAAGTGTTAAGAGGGGGATTTGATGAATATTCAACTAGCAAAGCCTGATATTACACAAAAAGAAATAGATGCAGTTATTGAAGTATTAAATTCAGGAATATTAAGTATTGGTCCTAAAATCAAGGAATTTGAGAGGAAAGTAGCGGACTACACAGGCTGTAAATATGCTGTAGCTGTAAACAGTGGAACTAGTGCTCTTAACTTGATTATTAAAACACTAAGAATAGGGCAAGGCGATGAAGTTATAACCACATCATTTAGTTTTATATCTTCAACAAATTGTTTTTTGATGGAAGGTGCGAAGCCTGTATTTGTTGATATTGATCCGAAAACACTAAATATGGATATAGACCTAATTGAAGGGGCAATCACAGAAAGAACAAAAGCTATTTTGGCAGTGGATGTTTTTGGACAACCTATGAATATGAAAAAGTTAAGGAAAATAGCTGATGAGCACAATCTATACTTAATTGAGGACAGTTGTGAAGCAATTGGTTCTGAATATGATGGTATTAAAGCAGGAAGTTTAGCAGATGCTGCAACATTTGCATTCTATCCTAACAAACAGATTACAACTGGTGAAGGCGGAATAATAGTAACTAACAATAAACATATTGCTGAAATGGCAGAAAGTTTAAGAAGCCAAGGAAGAGCAATTACGGGGTTGTGGTTATATCATGAAAGACTTGGATATAACTACAGACTTAGTGAATTACATGCTGCATTAGGCTGTGTTCAAATAGATAGGCTAGATGAAATTCTAGAAATGCGACAAAGGGTTGTAGATGAATACAATAGAGAAATTGAAAAGATCAAAGGTGTTACTAAACCATATATAGATGAAAAAGTAACAAGGATGAGCTGGTTTGTTTATGTAGTTCAATTAGATAGAGGAATAGATAGAGAAAAAGTTATGAAATATATAAGAGAAAATGGAATTGCATGTAAACCATACTTTACACCTATTCATGTTCAACCTTATATTGCTGAAAAATTTGGTTGCAAAGAAAATGATTATCCAATTACAGCTGATATAGGAAGAAGAAGTATTGCACTTCCATTCTTTAATCATATGAGTTTAAAGCAAATAAAGTATGTTGTCGAAAAACTTGGGGAAGCAATTGAATTTGTGAAAGTTAGAGAATATGTGGCAAGTGGGCAAATAGATTAGAAATATTCAAATATGATAATTAAGAGTTGTGGTGATATATATGAATACTGAGACTAAAACAACTATGAATATTCCTGTGCAGTTGAAGAGTAAAAAAGGTATTTATAGAGATTATTTTAAAAGACCAATAGATTTTATATTATCATTGTTAGCGATAATTGTGTTATCACCTGTAATGTTGATTGTAGCTATATTAGTAAGAGCTAAGTTAGGAAGTCCAGTAATATTTAAACAGAAACGTCCTGGGCTAAATGAAAAAATATTTACTCTATATAAATTTCGAACCATGACTGAGGATAGGGATGATAATGGAAATTTATTGCCAGATAGTGATAGGCTTACTGAGTTCGGGAAATTTCTAAGATCTACTTCACTTGATGAATTGCCTGAACTTTTCAATATATTGAAGGGGGATATGAGCATTGTGGGACCTAGGCCATTATTAGCACAGTACTTACCGTACTATACTATAACTGAAAGAATGAGACATAGTGTGAGGCCAGGTCTAACCGGTTTAGCACAAGTGAGTGGAAGAAATTATTTAAAATGGGAAAAAAGATTCAAGAAAGATATTGAATATGTCAATAATATTACATTTTTATGCGATGCATATATAATGATTTTAACACTTTATAAAATTACCATAAGAAATGATGTTGCTGATGATACAAATATCATTGAAGGTAATCTAGTTGAAATACGTTCCAATATGACTGAGATTAGATAAAATGAGGTAATTTATATGAATGTATTAATTTTAAGTTGCGGTACTAGAAATAAAATTATTCAGTATTTTAAAAAAGAGTTATTGGGCAAAGGATTAGTAATGGCTACAGATTGTAGCAAATTCGCACCAGCATTATATGATGCTGATAAGCATTTTATTGTTCCAAGAGTGGATGATGAGAGCTATTTGAATGTTATTCTTTCAATTTGCAAAGAAAATAATATTAAAGCGATATTTTCACTTATAGATCCAGAATTAAGTTTGTTATCAAAGCATAAAGAAGATTTTTTTAAAATAGGCACAATTCCTATTGTATCTGATTATGGGATTGTCGAGATGTGCTATGACAAATATGCTATGTATAAATTTTTAACACAAAATGGATTTAATACTATAAAAAGCTATATAGATAAAAACTTGTTTTATATTGATGTTAAAAAAAGAAAGATAAATTATCCAGTATTTGTAAAAACGATTAGAGGTAGTGCTAGCATCAATATAAATAAGGTTACTTCAAAAGAAGAAGTTGATTTATTGTTCAATAGATATGATAATTTAATGATTCAAGAGTATGTTAATGGAATAGAGTATGGTGCTGATGTTTATATAGATATGATATCTGGAGAAACGGTTGCTATATTTACAAAGGAAAAAATTAGAATGCGGGCTGGTGAAACAGATAAAGCTGTTTCAATAAAAGATGAAAAACTTTATAAATTAATTAAATGGTTTGTTAAAAAAGTTGGTTTTAAAGGTATAATTGATATTGATATTTTTAAAATAAATGGCAAATATTATATTTCTGAAGTTAATCCTAGATTTGGGGGAGGATATCCACATGCGTATGAAAGTGGAGTAAATGTTCCCAAAATGATTATTGAAAATGTCAAAGGAAATGTTAATGAAAATGTTATTGGAAAGTATAATGAGGGTATTTGTATGATGAAATATAATGATGTGAAAATTAAGAGTGTGTTTTAGATAGTTTTACTTTATATAACAAGTTTATATGACAAAATATCAACTAGAACAATTGAACTAATAAGAGTGTGTTTTAGATAGCTCTATTTTATACAGAAAATCAATAAAAGTGAACTCGTTTTGCTAATGCAAAACATCGGTACTTCAGGTGGAGACTCTACTCCACCTGAAGCAAAAAGATTGAATCTCCCACTTATAGAAGAGGGAATTTTGTAGAATTGATAAATATATCTAAATTGTATTTAAAAGTGTAAGTATCAAATTTTGATAATTAAAGAAAGGGACAAGCTGAATGAAAATATTATTTGTAACCACAATTTCAAATACTGTAAATTCATTTTTGATTCCACATATTGAGTTTCTGTTGAAACAAGGTCATCATGTAGATATTGCTTGTAATATTGTTAGAGATATAAATTCATGTTTGTCACAACAAGGATGTAAGATTTATAAATTAGAATTTCAACGTTCTCCTTTAAAATATAAAAATTATTTTGCGTATAAAAAGCTAAAGAAGCTTGTTATGGATGAAAAGTATGATTTAGTTCATACGCATACTCCAGTTGCTTCTGCATTTGTAAGGTTTGCGTGTAGAAAAATAAAAAATGTGAAAGTTATTTATACAGCACATGGTTTTCACTTTTATAATAGTGCTCCATTAAGGAATTGGATGTTATATTATCCAATAGAAAAATGGTTATCAAGGTATACAGATATAATTATTACTATAAATAAGGAGGATTATGTAATTGCTAAAAAGTCATTTAAAGCCAGAAAAGTTGAGTATATTCCTGGGATTGGATTAGATATAAACAAATTCAGTAATGTTGTTATTAATAAATCAGAAAAGCGTAGAGAATTAGGTGTGCCTAAAGATGCTTTTGTTTTGTTGTCAGTTGGAGAACTTAATAAGAATAAAAATCATGAGGTGATTATTAAAGCTATTGCAAACATGGACAATCCCAAGGCTTATTATATTATATGCGGTAAAGGTGATGAAGAAAAGAATTTGAAGAAACTATCTGAAGTACTGGGAATAGGAGATAGAGTAAAAATGTTAGGTTACAGAAATGATGTTAATGAAATATATAAAGTTGCTGATGTATTTGTTTTTCCTTCATATCGAGAAGGGCTTCCTGTATCACTTATGGAAGCAATGGTTGCAGAATTACCAATAGTATGTTCAGATATTAGAGGCAATAATGATTTGATTGAGAATGAAAAGAATGGATATCTTGTGAAAGCAAATGATGTTGATGGATTTACTAGGGCGATTGAAAAATTATATAAGGTACGAAAAATAATGAAAGAATTTGTGGAAATAAATAATGATAAAGTCAAGATGTATTCTATAAAAAATATTATTAAAAAGATGGAAGATATATATTTATCATATTTGCAAAATACTTGATTCTATTTGCAGAATGATTGATTATATTTTCAGAATGATTGATTATATTTGCAATACTAATGAATGAAATATGGTATATAGCAACAATATTTATATAATACACGTAGAACAAGCATTGCTAGCGAGAAAGTTTTGAAAAAGTTTTTAAAGTATATAGCAACAATATTTATATAATACACGTATATGCAGATAAATTTGAAATACCATATGATAGGTATGTATTAATGATATTTATAAAATACTATGCATATTTATATATTATCATCTTTCCAATAAGGGGTATGTATTAACCATATTTACAGAATACATTAAAAGGTTGTTATTTGTAGCTATTCAGCTACTATATATTGATTTTTGTATTTAAGAAATCATAACATGTAGTGCACTATTTAAATAAAATTCAAATATTATAGTAATATTTTGATGTTTTTTTATATTGCTATGATTATTCTACAAAAAGTATTTTTAATAAAAACTTATCACTATATATGCATAAGAATTAATTTTATAAATACTATATATTGTATATTTGAAATTTATACATAGCTTATTGTGGTTTAATAATTGCTATAATTTTACAAACCAAAAATGACTATATAGGTTGTTGAAAAAATTAATTTGTTTTGTCAATAGCTGAATAGTTACTGTTATTTTATTAGAAAGATGATGTGAAAAGATGTGAGAAGCTATCAAATATTAAAAAAGACTAATGTTAATAATAGATTTTTGATAGGCATTATTTTTTTAATGTCAATATTTTTAAATCAATCTAGCATTATATTTAATGTAAATATTTCTTTTTCTGATTTTTTCTGTGCAATTGTTTTGATAATTTTGGTTATTAAAAAAAGGTTGTTGTTACCGATTATTCCTACTATTTACTTTTTGGTTATTTCAGCTTCAGTATTATTTACTTCTGCTTTTATTGTTCCAGTTAAATTTTTTTATAATCCAGATTTTGAAAAAATATTTGTTGATTATATAAAATTGCTAGTCATTTTTGCGTATTTTATTATTGGTTATAGCTTAAGTAATTTAAAACTAAATGAAACAATAGTAAAATGGTATTCAAAAATTGCATTATTAATTGGGGTATTAGGAATTTTTGTTATGATTTTTGATATCAGATCATTTCATAATATTTTATTTCTTTCAAGAACTAGATATAGAGGACTGATGAATGATCCCAATTATTTTTCAATCATACAGATTTCGGCTTTAGTTTATTTTGTTAGATTAGAAGATATGAAAAAAGTATATAGATTTTGTTCTATTTTCGTAATAACATTATCAATTATACTTTCAGGCTCAAAAACAGGTATGATTACTTTAATTGGGTATTTAGCATTAAGAATGTTGCAAAGTTTATTTAGCTTAAAGAGGAAAGTTATAATAATTATTTTTCATATAAGTTTGATTATTTTAATAGCATTGTTGATGCTATATACTTCTAATGTGATTAATGACTTACTGAAATATTTATCAAATATAATTCCTGCATTTAAAAGAATACAAAGTATTTTTGTTGATTTCGACTTTGCTATTACAGGAAATGGATCAGGAAGAAAAATTGCATGGGAAACGGCTTTAAAAATAATAAATTTATCTCCTATAGTTGGAATTGGAATAGGGACATATTTAGGAATTTCTAAGAAAATATTTGGTGTAAATGTTATTGCACATAATACGTATTTACAACTTTTTTCTGAATGGGGACTTTTTTTATCCATACCTTTATTATTATATATATTTATAACCGTAGCAAAAGCAACGATTAATAAAAAAACAAATAGAAAAATCAATATAGTTTTAAGAGATATCATTATAGTATTTTTAATAGGCTCATTGGCTGTTTCTTTGAACAATGCTAGGATGTTTTGGCTTTTTTTAGGAATGCTTGTCTTTAATGTACGATATTTAAATAAAAGTTAGTTATGTGTTTCATAAAATCATATAAAGTAAAAAATTTCAACTAGTAGAGGAAAAGAAAATGTTAATACAACGTTTTATAGAATCATATAAAGTAAAAAATGGAGTAAATTTACGATATTCAAGTGAACTCGTTTTGCTAGAGCAGAACATCGGGACTTCAGGTGGAGACTCTACTTCACCTGAATCAAAGAGCTTGAATCTCCCACTTATAGAAGAGGGAGTCTTATAGAATCGGTAAAAATAAGTTGAGTGTTTCATAAAATCATGTTAATTAAAAAAATGGAGTAAATGAATGAGAAAAATAATTTTAATTATAATGATATTAAATGTATTTGCAAAAATGTTTGGATTTATTAGAGAGATTATTTTGGCATATTATTACGGAGCATCTAATGTTAGCGATGCTTATATAATATCTATAACTATACCAACTGTAATTTTCGCATTTATAGGGGCAGGCATAGTAACAAGTTATATACCAATTTACAATGATGTTTTAAAAGAGAGAGGCATCCAAAGCGCAGATAAATTTACTAGTAATATTATAAATTTTTTATTATTTATATGTACATTTATAGTAATTTTGGTTTTGTTTTTTTCAAAGCCTATAGTGAAATTATTTGCTTCGGGATTTGATGTTGAAACATTGAAATTAACTGTAAAATTTACTAATATAACTATATTTGCAATATATTTATCGACTTTAGTATATGTGTTTAAGGGATACTTGAATTCGAGAAACAAATTTGTTATACCAGCATTAATGGGAATACCTTTAAATATTTTTATTATAATGTCGATAATATTCAGCTCTAAATACAGTATCAATATTCTTCCAATATGTCAAGTTATTGCCATGATGTTACAAGTGCTTTTTTTGATAATTTTTGTTTATAGGGAAGGATATAAGCACAGTTTCGTGTTAAATAAGAAAGATAAGTATTTAAAAAAAATGTATTATTTATCTATTCCTACGATTTTAGGGAGTTCTGTAAATCAAGTTAATGTTTTAGTTGATAGGACAATAGCATCACTAGTAGCTGTAGGAGGAATATCTGCACTAAATTATGCAAATAAAGTAAATGTATTTATACAGGAGATATTTGTAATGTCAATTGCAACTGTATTATATCCAATGATATCAAAAATGGCTTCTAACATGGAAATACTAGAATTAAAGAATGTGCTGATAGAAGCTATAATTGCAATGAGCTTATTAATTATTCCAATAACAGTTGGGATGATGATATTTGCAGAACCTCTAGTGAGAGTATTGTTTGGAAGAGGTGCTTTTGATTATAGTGCAATAAAAATGACATATCATGCTTTGTTTTTTTACTCTATAGGTATGATTGGTTATGGGTTTAGAGAGATATTATCAAGAGTATTTTATTCTCTTCAGGATACTAAAACTCCAATGATAAACGCTGGAGTAGCTATGATTATAAATATTATTTTAAATATTATTCTATCAAAATTTTTAGGAATAGGTGGACTTGCATTGGCTACTAGTATTTCAGCTATATTATGTACTATATTATTATATATAAGCTTGAAAAAGAAAATAGGACTATTTGGCATGATTAACATATGTATTTTATTTTTAAAAATTCTGTTAGCTTCATTAATAATGGGGTTAATATCTAAAGTGAGCTTTAGTTATTTAACATCATCATTTGGTAAAAACATATCACTTTTCATTGCAATTGTGATTGGAGTAATATCATATTCAATAATTATTTACTTTATGAAGATAAAATATGTTGATGTTATTATTACCGGAATTAAAAAGAAATTAGCCAAAGTATTTATATAATCAATTTTAAAATTTATATAATCAATTTTAAAGAGGCGATTAAATTATATGAATATATTAGTCACTGGTGGTGCAGGTTATATAGGTTCACACACTTGTGTAGCTTTACTTAATGCAGGGTATAATGTAATTGTCGCAGATAATCTTTGTAACAGTAAAGCTGAGATTATAGATAAAATAAGACAAATAACAAATAAAGAAGTAATATTTTATAAAATTGATGTAACAGATGAATTTGCTGTTAATAGTATTTTCCAAAATCATTCAATTGATGGAATCATTCATTTTGCAGGTCTTAAAGCAGTAGGTGAATCTGTTGAAAAACCATTAGCATATTATTATAACAATATTGTTAGCACAATGGTTCTTGCAAAAGCTTGTATGCAATATGGGGTTAAAAAATTTGTTTTTAGTTCGTCTGCTACGGTATATGGAGAAAATAAAGCTCCATTTGTGGAAACAATGGAACTCTGTCCAACAACAAATCCTTATGGTGAAACAAAAGCAATGAGTGAGAGAATTTTAACTGATATAGCAAAAGCAAATCCAGATTTTTGTGTATCATTGCTTAGATATTTCAATCCAGTAGGAGCACATGAAAGCGGATTGATTGGGGAATCACCTAATGGTATACCAAATAACCTTATGCCATACATAGCACAAGTAGCAAAAGGCAAACTTGCTAAGTTAAGTGTTTTTGGAGATGATTATACAACTGTAGATGGTACCGGTGTAAGAGATTATATTCATGTAATGGATTTAGCTGAGGGACACGTTGTAGCACTCAACAATCTATCTGAAGGTGTACATATTTACAATCTTGGGACAGGACATGGTACATCAGTTTTAGAATTGGTACATGCTTTTATTGATGTTAATGGCGTTGATGTGCCTTATAAAATAGTAGAAAGAAGACCAGGAGATGTCCCAGAATGTTATGCTGATGCTTCAAAGGCAAAAAGGGAGCTAGGTTGGACAGCAAAGCGAGATATTATAGCAATGTGTAAGGATGCTTGGCGGTTTGAGCAGAGATGTGAGTGAATAATCTCCACTACATCAATGGGTCAGACTCTTAGGGAAAATTGTAATTGATATTAAATTAAAACATTAAATACAATCCTTATTGAATACAAGACTGTCAAACTACTTTCAAAATATATAGATTATCATAAATTCCTACAATCACCAGAAATGGTGGTGAGGATGATGGTATATGCCTAGAAAAAAGTACAAGTGGTACAATGGTGCGAAATTTGACGTGATAGCTATAGGAAATACTTGAGAAAGTAATAGAAATCCCTTGGTGAAAGTACTTTGTTTATTCATTATTTTTGATATACATAAGAAAAGATAGTTTCGAATTGATTTATATAAATGATAAAAAGTTAGCTGTTGTAACTATTAAGGACTTAAATATTGATATAATTAGAGATTATTTTTTAAGATATAATGCATTTGACTTATATAAAGAAGATATTAAAACTATTGAATGAATATTAATCAATGCAGATATTTCAAAAGAATATAATGGAAAGAGTGTTTGCAGTGTTGGGGGATTGTTGATATTGATAAAATTCCACAGAATATATTGCCACAAAATGGTGTTAGCTTTGAACATTTTAACGGTAGAGAAATAATTGATGAATTGCTTGATAATAAAATAATTACAGGTAGAATTTAAGATATTGCTGAACAACTAATCGTAGTATTAAAGAATAATATAAAAAGTCCTTCTGTTATAAAAGGATTGAAAAGAAGAGAAAAAGAGGAAATATGAATATTTTCTCTATATTGTGAAAATAATCTATAATGAGAGGAGTGAACGTATGAGAATTCCAAAACATATAGGTATTATTCCTGATGGGAATAGACGATGGGCGAAGAGAAACGGATTGAATAAAGAAGATGGATATAAGAATGGCTTAGATCCAGGGTTAGAATTTTTTAAGTTATGTGAAAAAGTGGGTGTTAGTGAAATTACATATTATGGCTTTACTATGGATAATACTAAGAGACCCTCGGTTCAGACAAAAGAATTTACAAAAGCTTGTATTGAAGCAGTAAATATGCTTTCAAATGAAAATGCATCATTATTAGTTATTGGTAATTCAGAGTCTAAAATGTTTCCTAAAGAATTGCTTCCTTTCACAAAAAGAAAGAAATTTGGCAAAGGTGGTATGAAAGTAAATTTTCTTGTTAACTATAGATGGGATTGGGATTTGACTAGTTTTCCCAAAATAAAATCCTCTGATATATCTAGAATAGATTTAATAATACGTTGGGGAGGGAGAAGAAGATTAAGTGGATTTTTACCTGTTCAATCAGTATATGCTGATTTTTATGTGGTAGATGATTATTGGCCTGATTTTAAAAAAGAGCAATTTTATGATGCTTTAAAATGGTACGACACACAGGACATTACATTGGGAGGCTAAATTTTACACCCCAGGGGTGTAAAATTTTGGGGTGTAAAATTTTCCAATGATGAATAATACCAGGGAATTTTAACCTCGGTATTTGGCTTTTTTTAGTTTTATATAAAGAAGCAATGGTTGTTTGTTGCTTGTCTCGGTGGTAGTTCACAGCATATGTAATGATTAATATAAGTACGATTACATATGGTAGTATCGAAATTATAATTTCAATTTTTATCCCTAGATATTGCACAGTTCCTAGTAAAGCAAATAGCAACAGTATTTCTATAAAGCACAGTAGGAATAATTTTTGCAAATTAATGAATATAATTCCTTTATTGGTAATTATCTTACATTCTATATTATATCACAATACAAGAAAATATCATGAGGTAATGATGCTATTATTAATACTTACACGAAGAAATACATTTAATTATGTGAAAAAATTAAGAATAGAGTTATTCGAAGTTCAATTCTTTAACCAGTCTATCTGTACCAACTATTACATTGTCAAAAATATTTCTTGCAAAATCAATATATTCACTAGGATTTACAAGAGCTGGGCTAAAATGCGTTAGCCATAGTTCTTTTACATTACCTTCTTTTGCAAGAGTTGCAGCTTCAGAAAAAAGCATGTGTTTTTTGCTATATGCTTTTTCAAAATCATTATCATCACCATACATTCCTTCACAGATGAACAAATCAGCGTTTTCTATGAAAGAAATCATTTCAGAAACTGGTCTAGTGTCCGTAATGTAACAGATTTTTATTCCTTTTCTTGTTTCACCAAGCACCATATCAGGTGAGAAAGTTTTATTATTATATTCAATTTTTTCTCCATTTCTAAGCCTATTCCAAAATTTGATTGGAATATTGTTATTTTCAGCTTTTTTTCTATTGAATTTCCTACTTCTTTTTATTTCAATAGAATATGAAGCACATGGTATATGATGATTAACCCATATAGTGCTAATTGTAAAATCTCCATGTGTATAATTCTTAAGTCCTTCAATTGGTATTTCTACAAATTCAAGAGGATAAGCAATTGGAGCAATAACGGTTAAACATTCAACAACACTTTTTACACCCGGTGGGCCAATAATAGTCAGAGGTTCCGTTCTACCGCTATTTCCAATTGTGCTTAAAAGGCCAGGTAATCCAGCCGTGTGATCAGCATGAAAATGAGTTATACAAATTACGTCAATATTTTTTATTCCCCAACCCAAAGATTTAAGTGAAATCTGAGTTCCTTCACCGCAATCTATTAATACCATTTTGCCACCACAGCTTAATAACAGAGAAGTCAAAAAACGGTTTGGCATGGGAACCATTCCTCCAGTTCCTAGTAAAGTAAAATCACCCCTGGGGTGCAAAATATGGAAATATATTTTGCAATATTTATTATAGTAAATACATTGATTATATTTATTGTATGTAATAAATACTTCTGTTATAATTATATTCAGAATTTCAATTCGTTTGGATAGATATGAAAATGTGATGAAATGCAAATATGATGAGACGTGAATCATTTTCAAATTAGTATTAGGTGGTGAAATTGTGAAACTAATGGTTAGTTCCTACATTCTAATATTTTTGAATGTAGTTATGAATGAAACAGGCATTTTTGGCGACAATAGGTGGAGTGCGTCCAAAAATGAATATGTTTTGAATTAACCAATAGTAGAAACTTTCAACTTAGATAATATGTATTAATGAGCTCATTTTGCTGAAGTAAAACATTTGGACTTCGTGTGGAAATTTTATTTAACAAATTTTATTTCATTTAAAGCAAAAATTTTTAATTTCCTACAATTTCTTGATTCAATTTCTTGATTATAGAAGAGGTAGATTGGTAGAATTGATAAATAATATGAGTATATATTAATCCTAAGTGATTCTACTTAGGATTTTTTGTGTTTTGATATACTTTAAGAAAGTATTTGCGTTTGGCTATACTGTAGGAAAGGATTTGTGTTTTATCATTTTACAGAGACATATTCTTGCTTATATTTTAGTTTATATTCAGTTATTTTAGTTTATATTCAGTTGGACGACGGAACCTCCATGAAAATATTATATGTTCTATATTTTTAAACTAAGAATTATTTAATCAACAAATTGGAGGGGAAAAATATGAGTTATTTAAATAAATTGAGAAAGAATATAGTTAAGAATTATATATTTATATTTTTTAGTAGATTAGATTTGACAAGAGGAATATGGATGATATATCTTGCAACTAAAGGTATGTCTTTATTGCAATTGGGTATATTGGAAGGCATTTTTCATGTAACATCATTGTTTATGGAAGTACCTACAGGAGTAATTGCGGATATTTATGGCAGGAAGGCGAGCAGAATATTGGGAAGATTTACCTCATTAATAAGTATAATTTTACTTATTTATTCCAATAATTTTTATTTATTTGCAGTATCATTTGTAATTTCTGCATTATCATATAATTTAGAATCTGGTGCAGGAGACGCACTTATTTACGATTCGCTGAAAGAAATAAAAGAAGAAGAAAAATACATGAAGATTAATGGCAACAATGAAATGTTTATGCAGATAAGTTCCGTAGTTGCATATGCACTAGGGGGGTATTTGGCAGCTAAAAATTATGTAACAGCGTTTGGGTTTAGCTCTATTTTTACTGCTATAACTCTAATACAATCATTTTATTTTCAAGAACCTAATATAAAAGGTGAAACAGTAAAAGAAAAAAATCCTTTCAAAGTGATGAAAAATCAAGTCACTACCAGCATTAAAATTATGAAAGGAAATAAAAAGATAGGATTATTGATTGTTTTTTCAGAAATCATGGCTGCATTCTGTACAAGCTTATTTTTTTATTTGCAAAATTATTGGAAGGGTTTTGGATACACAGAGTTTAAAATAGGAGTTATTTATTCAGCAGCATCTATATTTGCGGCTTTAACAGCAGTTAAAGTTTATGATATAGAAAGGATTATTGGTCAAAAAGGTGTTTTGATAATAATGCCATTCACAAATGTTTTGTGCATTTGGGGAATAGCTTTAACAAATTATGAGTATGTATTTTATGTGCTTATGAGCGTTGTTGATACTATCACATACGTAACTCTTAGCGATTACATCAATAAATTAATTCCAAGTGAAAACAGAGCAACAATTTTATCATTTAGAAGCATGGTATTCAGCTTTATAATGATATCATTATTTCCTCTTATAGGCAGGATAGGAGATGCATTTTCTCTAAATGCTGCATTCAAAGCATTAGCAACATTTGGAAGTATATTACTGTTAATGGTGGTAATTTTTGTACCCCAGGGGTGCAGAAAGTGTGAGATGTTTGAGTTTTTTGAAATATAAAAGAAAGGAGGGGAATATGTTCAATGCATGACATGTTAGGAAAAGTAAGTAATGAGTATGAAAAAGCCAATAAGCTTGCAAAAATTAAATTTATTGAGGATAAGGCAAAAGGATTACCTGGAAACATTCCTTCTTTGGACAAAATTTTAAATGATATAGATATCGTTGCGGTAATACCTCTTGGAATTAGAACGGTGCCTCTTAAAAAGATAGTTGGAACTTATTTTTATACTAGAGGTAGGGATTTTGCTAGTAATTTTCTTCCACTTGCAGATGTAAACAGTGAATTTGCTGTAAAATGGGAAATAGTATACGATCATCAGTTAAATGATGGTATACAAGATCCTGTGAAGGTATATGAATATCTGAATTATTTTTATGTTATGGAAGGAAATAAAAGAGTAAGTGTTTTGAAATATTTTAACGCATATGAAATTGAATGTGATATTACAAGGTTAGTTCCTAAAAGAAATGAAAACGAAATAGATAATAAAATTTATTACCAATTTTTAGAGTTTAACAATAAGACGGGAATATATTCTATCTGGTTGTCGCATGAAAATGATTTCATTGAGCTTGGAAAATATTTAGATGAGTATGAGCCGGTACTTGATGAATATCCGGATAAATATACCCACTTCATGAAAAATGTTTATTTGCCATTTAGGAGTACTTTTTATGAGCTCGGTGGAGACAAATTAAATATGACAACTGGAGATGCATTTTTGCATTATGCGAGAATTTATGGCATTTCAAATAAATTTAGAATTCCTGAGAGAACTGTGCGATTAAAAAAACTTTTATCAGAACTTGAAATGATATCAAAGGAAAACAATACTGATATACAAACCAAGCCATTTGCTGTTCAGAAGAAAAACGTTATAAGTTCAATTGCAAGTTTGGTTAGTCCACCTAAAAAATTGAAAGTAGCTTTTGCTTTGGAAAAAACCATTCAAACATCTGGATGGAGCTATGTTCACAATAAAGGAAGATTAGCTGCAGAAAAGGCACTTGAGGGTCATATCGAAACATTTGCAATTGAAAACGTTCCAACTTCAGGTATAAAAGCTTACAAGAAAATGCGAAAAATAGCTCAAGAGGGTTATGATATTATTTTTACTACTTGTCCTAATCTTTTGAATGTAAGTTTAAGAGCAGCATTGAAATATGAAAATGTCAAGTTTTTTAATTGTTCGCCAGTTAAAGCGTATAGGAATGTAAGTACTTATTTTGCACGTACACACGAACCTAGATTTTTGCTTGGGTTAATTGCAGGGGCACTTACTAAATCAAATGTTATAGGATATATAGATATATACATGCGTACAGAAATTGTAACTGGAATAAATGCGTTTGCATTAGGTGTGAAGACCGTTAACCCTCATGCAGTTGTTAATGTTTTATGGTTGAACGAAATAGGAGATATAGAGCATTCCAAGACTTTGATAAAGAGTTTATATGAATCGGGTGCGGATTTAATTATGCAAAACGATTTAACTGCCCTTGGTAATCATACTAGAGATTACGGACTTTATTCTATTAAATATGATAAAGAAAATAATATTGTATTACCTGATATTAATTATGCTTCTATTATTTGGAATTGGGGAAGTTTTTACACAAAAGTACTTCAAAATATTTCAAATGGAAATTGGAAGGGAATTTTCAGTACACAGACTAGAAGAGTTAGCTTTTGGTGGGGAATGGATTCAGGATTGATAGATATTAAGTATTTAAAGGAAAATGTTCCAATTCAGACTCAAAAGCTTGTAAATTTCATGAAGCAAATGATAATTGAAAACAGATTTCATGCGTTTGTTGGACCAGTATATGATCAGCAAGGTAATTGCAGGATTCATGAAGGTGATATTGCAAATTATGAAGATATGTTGTATATGGATTGGTTTGTTGATAATATAAATGGTACAATACCTGGCATATAAAATCCTTTTTTGTACAGATTTTAATCGTTTGGTGATAGCATGCAACATAAATGCTACAATACTCAACACTTAGTATATTGCCGAAGAACTTATTATCATCAAAGAAAGTATTACTGGAAGAAAATATATTATCATAAATGAACGCATAAACATAAAGAAACATATTATCTACCATATAGGATAAAGGATGGATTTAGAGTGGGGAAAATATTAATTGTGTCGGATAAAGAAGATAAATACATTTGGGATTATTTTGATAGGGAGCGTTTTAAAGATGTGGATTTTATTATTTCATGTGGTGATTTAAAAGCTTCATATCTTGAGTTTTTAGTAACAATGCTTAATGTGCCTCTTTTTTATGTTCATGGTAATCATGATGGTAATTATGAGCAAAAGCCTCCTCAAGGGTGTACTTGCATAGACAATAAACTCATAAAATATAAAGGAATTCGTATTCTTGGCTTTGGAGGATGCAATGAATATAGAGGAGGACCGTTTCAATATACACAGAAAGAGATGAAAAAACAGGTATCAAAGATGAAAGAAAAAATATGGTTAAATAAGGGGTTCGACATACTCGTTACACATGCACCTGCAAAAGGCATTGGAGATGGAAAAGATTTATGTCATACTGGATTTGAGGCGTACAATGAATTACTGGATAAGCATGAACCTAAGTACCATTTTCATGGCCACCAGCATATGAATTACGACAGAGAAAAAAGAATACTCCAATACAAGTCAACAACAATTGTAAATGCACCCCAGGGGTGTAAATTTTTCCATATATAATAAAATGTAATAAATTGTGCCGGGGCGTTTGGTGAGTAAAAAAAGGAAGGTGGCAGTTTGAGATATCAAATAAGGGAAAAAATTTTTAGTTTTGGTGATGATTTTACTATTAAAGATGAATTTAATAACGATATATTTATTGTTAAAGGCAAAGTCTTTTCATTTGGGGATAAACTTAGGATATACGATATGAATAGAAGCGAAATAGTTTATATTGAACAGAAGCTTTTCAAATTCTTGCCTGAATACAATATCTATTTATATGGTGAACATGTTGCACGTGTGAAAAAAGAATTTACTTTTTTTAGACCAAGATTTGATATAGAAAGTAATATGGGCGATTATGTGATTGAGTGAGATATATTTTCCTTGAATTTTCAGATTATGAAAAATGGTGTACCAGTTGCAGTTGTGAGCAAAAAATTTTTTTCGTTTTCTGACACTTATGGTGTAGACATAGCTGATAACGAGAATCATGCATTTATATTAGCACTAGTAATTGTTATTGACCAAGTTCTACACGATAATGAAAATAATAACAAGTAGCACCCCAGGGGTGTAAATTTTGGAGGCGATGTAATGAAAAGTAAAATTAAGGTGGGTATCATAATTTGTGATCGGTATCATACCTGTGCTGGAGGTAAATGTTTTAAAGCATTAAAAAACAAAGAGGGAGCCTTTAGCATCTACAAGGATTATGATGAAGTAGAATTAGTTGGTTATGCAACTTGTGGAGGTTGTCCCGGTGGAAATATTGAATATACTCCTGAAGAAATGATCAAAAATGGGGCACAGGTTATTCATCTTGCTACGGGATTTGTTGTAGGCTATCCACCATGTCCTTATATTGAACATTTTCGCGATTTCATTAAAACAAGGTATGGTGTAGAAGTGGTTATAGGAACGCATCCTATTCCTCAAAAATACTATAATGTACACACTAAACTTGGAACATGGAAGTCTCCAGAATGGGAGGAAATTATTAAACCAACATTATCAGATGAAAAGACGCGAACTAGCACCCCAGGGGTGTAAAATATGGAAAATAGCACCCTTAGGGTGCTATTTTTATGTGCAGTTTTTAATTTTATGCTATTTTACTTTCTCGAGTATATCGGATTCAATTTTCTTTAAGTCTTCTTGGCTAGGGATATAGCTAACTTTGATTTCATGGACAACGTCTAACTTTGCACTTTCCATGAAGTCTTTAAGTTGGCCAATGCTTTGACCGCCCCATCCATAAGATCCAAAGACGATAGATTTTCTTCCTTTAGGTGCAAGTCCTTTCATGTATGTTAAGAATGCTGCAACAGTAGGAAGCATATTGTTGTTTAAAGTTGGAGAACCTACACAGACATATTCAGAAGTAATAAGCTCAGTCATAATATCTGATATATGGTTTACTTGTAGGTTGCACATGACAGTCTTATAACCAGCAGATTCCAATGAATTTGAAATTGTATATGCTATTTTTTTAGTTGAGCCCCACATTGTATCGTATACAATAACTGCTTTTTTATCAGTAGTATTTGATGACCATTTAACATATTCTTGTATTATTTTGTCAACATGATTTCTCCATATTATGCCATGGCTAGGAGCAATTATATCGATAGTATAATTTTTAATCTGTTCAAGTGCTTTTTGAACTTGACTTCCATAAGGAAGTACTATATTAGCATAATATTTTCTTGCTTCTTCCATTATTATATCGATTGCAAATTCATCATCAAACCTTTCTGCTGAAGCTATGTGCTGACCAAATGCATCGTTTGAGAATATAATTTTTTCTTCCTCAATATAAGAAACCATGTTGTCAGGCCAATGAACCATAGGAGTTAGTACAAATTGAATATTTCTCTTACCAATATTAATAGTATCTCCTGAATTGACTACTTCAAAGTCCCAATCCTTTTTATAGTGAGCTTTCAATCCTTTTATTCCGTTAGGAGATGTAATTATTTTTGCGTTTTTGGCTATTCTCATTATTTCAGGAAGAGCACCTGAATGATCCATTTCAACATGATTAGAAACTATATAATCTATTTTTTCTGGATCTATAATAGATGATATTCTTTCTATCATTTCGCCTGCTAAATGAGCTTTAACAGTATCAATTAATGTTATTTTTTCATCTATTATTAAGTAGGAATTGTATGTTGAACCTCTTTGAGTAAGATATCCATGAAAATTTCTGAGATCCCAATCAATGGCGCCAACCCAGTATATTCCTTTTTTTATTTCGATAGCTTTCATGTCTCTTATCTTCCTTCCTTGTTGTTATATTTTATCAAGCTTATAAGACTCTCACTTATGGAAGTGAGAGATTGAAGCATATTATTTTAACAAAATAATATAAGATTATATAATTTTCATTTTATTTCATTTTCTCAAAGTCATCTTTACTAACACCACAAACAGGACATACCCAATTATCTGGTATATTTTCAAATGGGGTACCAGGTGCTATGTTAGAATCAGGATCTCCTTTTTCAGGGTCATAAATGTAGCCACAAACTTTACATACGTATTTATCCATATTATTTTCCTCCAATCTGATAATATTTGATTATTGTAATGTGCTAATATACTTACTTATATATTTTGTATATTAGTTCAAAATTTATTATTTAATTTGAGTAATGTATTTTTTAGCAATGTACTTTTGAGCAACGTACTAATGTGCTTACTAAGGTATCCATTATAACTTCGTTACATATACTCTGAATAACCTTAAGTATAGTAGTAAATTTACATTAGTGTCTATTATATTTCGTTACATATACTCTGATATTATAAACGTATAATTAATGTACTTACTAATGTATAAATTTACTTATTATTCAATTACAAGTTAATGGATTAGAAAAGAATTTGCATATTAATAATTAGTTTCTTTTATTTCGAAATATGCTTGAGGATGCAAACAAGCTGGACATCTTTCTGGTGCTTCTACACTTTCATGAACATATCCGCAATTTCTACATTTCCAATAAACTTTTCCATCTTTTTTAAATACAGTTCCGTTTTTGATATTTTCAATCAATTTACGATATCTTTTTTCATGTTCTACTTCTACTTTTGCAATCATGGTAAATGCTTTCGCGATTTCTAGGAAACCTTCTTCTTCTGCAACTTTTGCAAATTCAGGATATAAAACAGTGTGCTCTTCATTTTCTCCTTCTGCAGCAGTTTCAAGATTTTCTAATGTTGTTCCAATTTTTCCTGATGGATACATTGCAGTAATTTCTACTCCACCTCCTTCTAGGAATTTGAAAAATCTTTTAGCATGTTCTTTTTCGTTTTCTGCAGTTTCTATGAAAATAGCTTCTATTTGTTTATAGCCTTCCTTTTTAGCTTGTGAAGCAAAATAAGTATAGCGGTTTCTAGCTTGTGATTCTCCTGCAAATGATTTTAAAAGATTTTTTTCTGTTTCTGTTCCTTTTATACTTTTCAATTTTATTACCTCCAAAATTAAAAATCTGAAATTAAGTTTTTAAGTTTTTTTAAATTTTTCTAGATTTTTCGAAATAAAATTCTATACAACTGCTAACTTTCTTATTCTAGCTTTGTAACTTACTTTTATACTATCAGTTCATCAATAAATAGTATCAAATTTAATTTCAATATTAGCTTTCTGATTATGATTTGTATTTTTGGAATTTAGTTTCCATATATCAAATTTAATTTCAATATTAGCTTTCCCAATGACCGTGTATATTACAATACTCTCTTGCATAAACATTTTTGGATTTTCCTATCATGAACTCAGCTCGAGGTTCATCACCTGGGTTAAGATATTTTCTGTATACCCTATCTCCAACTATAAGTTCAATCCATTGTATATAATGTTTTTCGAGCATAGGATGGAGAACTTCTTTTCCTACAGTAACTCTATAACCGCCTGGTATTTCTTCAATATATGGTACATGTTTTTCTGCAGAATTATCTGCAGTTTGCTCTTTAAGATAAGTCATTTCTTCACCACAGCAAAATAATGGTGCTTTTCCTTCAATGATTACTTCAACGATATTACCACATTTCTCACATTTGTAAACTCCTAATTTTTTAGCCATATATATACCTCCTTTTGGCATAACTTAATACAGTTATATTTTACATTATATAGTTAAAATAAGCAACAAGATGTTATACCCCAGGGGTGAAAAATATGGTATAATTGTAATTGATAATAATAAGGGGGCGATTAATATGATAAAAAAATATGAAAGGATAAAACTTATAGGTGTATTTTTGTTGATGAGTTGCATTTATCTTAGTGGTTATGCTCATGTTATGAGCGTAATTATGCTACTGATGGGATGTGCTTTTGTTTACATTACACTATTTTTGAAATCAAGTGCTTATTATAGTCAGTTCTTTATAATTGAAGAATTTATTGTTGGATTTTTGATTGTATTTAACTTAAATAAAGTTTTAATACTATCAAATCAGCAGATTTTTAAGCTTTTTAATATTTTGAACACTAAATTAATGTATATTTTACGATATGTAATTATAATTATGATGATAGCAGGTTGTGTAACTACGATTAAGGGCCTCATTGATGAAAGGAAAATTATCATGAACAAGAATGAAAATAATGTTAGTAAGCATGAATAATCAGATATAAGTAAGTATAATTAAATTTTGGTTAGGTAAAGAAAGGACTATCGTATTATGTTATAGTATATTATATTAGCAAAATTTCTATTTTTATGGGTTTGATAATTAACTTTGATGACTTGATAAATATAATATATTTTAAAATTCGTTAATGCGATAGTTTCTTTTATTATATAAAAGCTATCTTTGGGTTGTTAGTGAGGTAGGGTTTGGCTATAGTTTACGAAATGCAGTTCCTGTATTGAAAGTATAGTAAAATGAAAAAAGCCTATTATAATATACATCACCATGTTCGCTTGTACATCCATAATCAATTAAAACGTTTTTATGATTTAGTTCTCCCCAGGAACTTGTTGAAATAATATCTTCATAGAATAACATAAAATCTCTTGTAAGGGTTTTAAGATCGTAAAGGGAAGATTTTTCTGATCTGATTTTTCTTATATCTATATATTTATACTTTACAGTTTTGGTAAGAGGACATGCTTTCTTCATAATAACAAGTCTTGGTGTAAAACATAATATTGGGCATAAATATTTTAAGTATTTATGGTGAGCATTACTAAATACATAATATTCAACGCTATTTTGGTAATAACCTTCTTGCCCTTTTGCAAGTTTGAGTACCAATCCATTTTTTAAGTCATAGACTTTTCTACTTATTCCTTCTCCTAATAATTTATATTTCTTCTCTATTTCTTTGTTTGTTAATGAATATAAATAGCTATAGTAGGAATTACTATTATTCAATAGAAATCACTTCCATATGTGCAATGTATATATTACCTATATGCAGTATTATTTTGAAGTGTTACAAATTAATAAGGCTAACTTATTTTATTTTGGGATTACTAATTTGTTAGTTACAAACATAAACTGCCATACATATTATGTAGTAAGAGTTGACTTGTGTATTAGGGGGTCGACTCAAATGAGAAAGGTGATGATTGAAAATCTATGAGTGATTGTAATAAAATGAATTGTGAATATAATTCTAATGAAGATATTTTTGTAAATTTAGAAGATATCATTAGCTCATATTCAAATCTTGATTGTAATTCACAGTGCTGTGGATGTATACCAGGTCCACCGGGACCACAGGGAGAACCGGGACCACAAGGAGAACCAGGTCCACCGGGACCACAGGGAGAACCGGGACCACAAGGAGAACCAGGTCCACAAGGAGAACCAGGACCACAAGGAGAACCAGGACCACAAGGAGAACCAGGTCCACCGGGACCACAGGGAGAACCAGGACCACAGGGAGAACCGGGACCACAGGGAGAACCAGGACCACAGGGAGAACCAGGACCACCGGGACCACAAGGAGAACCGGGACCACAGGGAGAACCAGGTCCACAAGGACCAGCAGGTCTACCTGGTAGCAATTTGTGTGAGTGCTGTTTTGAACCGATGAAAGATTTGCTTGAGAAGATATTAGAGCTAGAACCTCATGTAGATATCACAAAGATTATAATAGAAAGTAATGGAACAGATAGCCAAAGAGATAGTATTGAAAGCATAACTTTTAATGGTATAGTAAAATTTGTAAAAACAGGATCTTCTTCTGTAAAGCCAAGAGTAATTCCTATTTGCAAAATTGTAGCAATAGAGATAGATGCTATTATACCATTAAAACCAGCACCAAATCCTGATACAAGAAATGGTCAATGTGCTTGTTGTATTAAACCTATCAGAGAATATTTAGAATCAATCAAAGGAACTTCTGTTGGCGAAAATGTTGATATTGAAACGATTGGAAATGGTGGAAGTTTTGGTCAAAGAGGAGCAATAGTTGAAGACGTGGGGGATGGAATAGTAAGATTAACTGAAAATAACGGGAAAACAATCTATATTTCTTTATGCAAAATAACTGCTGTTGAAGAGAAATAGCTAAGCACTCCATGAGTGTAAAATTTGGTAAAGTTGGCAATAATCAAAATATAAAAATTTGTGAAGTTAGGGAGTGTTGATTATGCCAACTATTAGAAGAATATGGTATCCAGGAGCAATCTATCATATAACAGTTAGAGGAAATCACAAAGAGAATATTTTTAGAGAAGAAAACGATTTTGAAAAATATTTGCAATTGATAGAAGAAACTATGGAATATTATGGGTATGATAAATATGAGATAATTTGTTATTGTCTTATGGATAATCATGTTCATATAGTGATTGAAGCTAAAAATGAACCACCAGGATATTTCATTGGTAGAGTAAATAGCTTGTATGCAAAATATTTTAACAAAAAATATGATTGTGTTGGACACTTGTTTCAAGGGAGGTATCATTGCAAAATTATAAAAAATAATTTGCAGATGATAGAGGTGAGCAGATATATTCACTTGAATCCTGTAAGAGCTAATATGGTCAACAAACCACAAGATTATAAGTGGAGTAGCTATAATATGTATATTGGAATAGAAGAAGAAAAAATAATAAATCCTGAAAAGATTCTTTTGCATTTTAAGTGGAGTATTGATGAAAAAAGTGAAAGAAATTTCTATAAAGAATTTGTAGAAACTACCCCAGGGGTGAAAAATTTGGAATAGAATACAGAATGTTCTGCAAAGTTACTATTTTGTTAGTAACTTTGCAGTTTTTATAAATTTTATAATGAATCTACTTCTATAAAGTGTATAAATAGGTAAATGGGATATTGAAGAGTTTTGATTTAGCAAAACTAATTTACTCACATTTTATTGCGGAAATATAGAAAAATATAGAGAAATATAGGTAAGTATAAAGGAAAAAATACCTATATAAAGTAAATTTAAACGAAATATTAACAGCGTATTGAATTGATAATATACAAATGATAGAATTGAAATAACATATAGATTACAAAATTGAATTCAGAATTAAATTTAGGAATGAATTAAGTTTTTCAACAAATTTTAATATTAAATTTGGACATTTAGTAGTTAGTTTTGTTAGTGAAAATATATTTAAAACCAATCACTAAAATATATTATACAAAGGAGAATAGGTATGAAACGTTTGTCTACATTTAAAGAGATTGATGAATTTATTAAAAGTAATGAGTTCTCATTGCTGTATTTTGGATTACATAATTGTAGTGTTTGTGATGCATTATTTCCTAAAGTTCAAGCTATGCTTGAAAATTATCCAAACATAAAATTAGGTAGAGTTTATATTGATGAAAATGCTGAATTAGGTGGTAAGTTTTCTATTTTTACGGTTCCTGCAATTTTAGTTTATATTGAAGGAAAAGAAGCAATCAGAGAAGCAAGGTTTATAAATATGGAACTATTGGAAAATAGCATTAAAAGATATTATGATATGTTTTATTAAAGATTAAGTGAATTGATTAAATTTGCAGTATAGTATTTTATACGTAAAATAGCATTATAATTTTGAAATTATATGATTTATTTATCAATTTTATAAGATTCCAACTTCTATAAGTAGGAGATTCAAGCTTTTCTTCAGGTGGAGTAGAGTCTCAACCTGAAGTACCGATGTTTTGCATTAGCAAAACTAGTTCACTCTATAATATTTTTTATTCTATAAGTAAGTAATAAATTGAAGACTTTTGCTTTAGATGGACTAGAGTATACATCTGAAGTTACTATGTTTTGCTTTAGAGAAACGAGTTCACTGAAATTTACTATATTAAAATTATCATTATATCATTGCACTGCAATTAGGAGACGTGCCTATTGAATAGCTTTACAAAAATTAAAATTATTATTGTATCATTGCATTGTGTATTATTGAATTGTATATTAAGAAAAGGGGATAACTCCATGATCGACTCTAAGATTACAACTTTTTTAACAGTCGCTAAAACAAAAAATTTCACAAGAGCTGCAGATATTTTACATATAACACAACCAGCAGTATCACAGCATATAAAACTGCTAGAAAATTATTATAATGTCAGATTAATATATATAAATGGTAGACAAATGGAGCTGACTGAAGAGGGTAAATTGCTTTTTGATTATGCTCTGGAGATGTATAGATTAAGTAAAATGATGGAAAATGATATTAAAAACAAGTCATCAATTATAAGAAAGTACTATATAGGTGCAACATTAACAATAGGTGGATATATTCTTCCTAGAATCATAGGTAAACACAAAAATATTTATAAAAATATTGATATTATGCTTTATGTAGAAAATACTGAATCTATAATGGATAAATTATTTAATGGAAATATTAGTCTTGGATTGGTGGAAGGACCATTTGACAGAAATAAAGTTAAGTATACAAAATTAAAAGATGATGAGCTTGTTCTTGCAACCTCTAAGAAGCATCCATTTGCCCAAAAATGCTGTGTTACAATTGAGGATGTGCTTAAGGAAAGATTGATTTTAAGAGAAAAAGGATCAGGAACAAGAAAAATATTCGAGAATGCATTAATAAAAAATGGTTATTGTTTAGAAAATATGAATATTTATATGGAAATAGGTGATATTACGGCATTGATATCTTTAGTTGAATCAAATTTAGGATGTACAATCATTTCAAGAGAAGCTATCACAAAATCGTTGATGTCAGGAAATTTAATTGAGATTCCAATTAAAGATTTTAAAATTTTACGTGAATTTAATTTCGTTTATTTGGAACAGCATAATTTAGAATTTATAAATAACTTTATTGAATTTTGCAATAAAAACTTGGAGTTATCATGAATTGAGTTATCATGAAATTTTGACATAATATTTTCTTATAATTATATAATTTATTATAATTTTTGATTATGATACATCAATGATATAATACCCTTAGAATTAAATTGATAGTCTAAATACTTTACACACTATCATTAAATTACAGGGGGATTATATATGAGATTACATATGAAAAATTATAAAAAAATTATTCCAGGCGTTATTTTTGTATTAATTATTTCAATAATATCTATTTTTATTAATGATTCACTGAAAAGTTACATTAATCTTGAGGCACTAACAATTGCTATTATATTAGGAATTGCATACAATAATGCTGTTGGAACTCAAGATGTGTTTAAAAGTGGAATTAAATTTTCACTTAAGAAACTTCTTAAAGTAGGTATAGTTTTGTTAGGATTTAATTTGGATATAAAAGAAGTATTAAATCTTGGGCCTGAAGTACTTGTTATGGTTTTAATTTATGTTCCTACTGCATTGATTTTATCATATGTCTTAGGTAAAATATTTAAAGTAGACAAAAAATTATCGACTTTAATAGGAGTGGGGTCGTGCATATGTGGGGCTTCTGCCATAGTCGCAATGGCACCGTGTATAAATGCTTCAGATGATGATTCGGTTGTTGCGGTATCTATTGTAAGCTTTTTAGGTGCAATTGGTGTTTTAATATATTCTGCAGTTGCAGTAAGTGGATTTAATTTAACTCCAATTCAATATGGTATTTGGGCAGGTATTTCATTGCATGGAGTAGCACATGCTCTCGCAGCTGCATTTGCTCTTGGTAATTTATCTGGGCAAATTGGTACAATTGTTAAGATGACGAGAGTTATAATGCTTGTACCAGTGTCAATAATACTTGGGTTAATATTTACAAAAGTAGATGACGGGCAGAGTCAAGATAGTATTGTAGTATATGATAAAAAGAATAAGTACAGTAAAAAATCCGATATAATAAAAGCAGTAATGGCAAACAAAATAGCAGTAGGACAAGCGATGAAATCAAGGAAATTAGAACAAACAAGATATGCAAGTAAAGTAGGACAAGCAAAAAAAATGGAAGTAATACAGGCAGGTCAGTCAAATGAGGCAAATAAACCATACAGAGAAGGAAAAGTTAGAAAAAAAAGAAAAGCAAAAAAAGGAAGATATTCAAATAAAGCAAACTTCCCAATGTATGTTATTTATTTTATTTTAGCAGGAATAATAAATTCATTAGGTATAATTCCAGCTTCAATAACAAGTTTATTTGTTCATGCGAGTTCAATACTTATATTAATGGCTATGACAGCAATGGGACTTTCTGTACATTTCAAAAGTATAGTAAACAAAGGCATAAAATCAATGATTATTGGAACAATATTGTTTTCTATACTTTCAACTGGCAGTTTACTTGCTATATTATATTTGTTATAATGTAATAAAAATTGCCTTAGGATATAAAAATTTGCATGTATGTAAAATTTTTATACCCCAGGGGTGAGAGGGCGGGGGTTAGAATGAAAATTGATACTCAATATATACTAGATAATATGGTAAAATATATTAATATTCAAAGTCCATCGGGGAATACAGCAGAAATAATAGAAGAATTGAAGAAACAGTTTGAGAACATGGGGATAAAGACAAGAAAAACTAAAAAAGGAGCTTTAATAGCTACCATAGAGGGTGAAAATGATGATAATCAGAAAACTATATCTGCACATGTTGATACCTTAGGGGCTATGGTTAAGTCAATAAAACAGAATGGAAGGCTTAAATTCGTTAGAATAGCAGGGGGAACATTTAACACACTTGAAGGTGCTAATGTTTTTGTCGAAACAAGACATAGTAAAAAAGTAAGAGGAACAATATTGCCAGTGAAAGCTTCAACGCATATATTTCCTTCAAATTCTAGAAATGATAGTAGAACTGAAGAAAATATGGAGGTTAGGCTTGATGAAAGAGTAAATAGTAGAGAAGATGTTTTAGATTTAGGAATTAATGTTGGGGATTATATACACATTGATACTCTAACTGAAATAACAGAAAGTGGATTTATAAAATCAAGGTATTTGGATAATAAAGCGGCTGTTGGCATAGTTTTAGGTATATGTAAGTATTTTAGTGATAATAATATTAAACCTAAATATACAGTTAATTTTTTGATGAGTAATTATGAAGAAGTTGGACATGGAATATCATTTGTGCCAGAAAAAACAGAAGAATTTATTGCTATCGATATTGGAACTGTTGGTGGAGAACAGGCATCAGATGAGTTTAGCGTTAGTATTGCAGCTAAGGATGGAGTAACGCCTTATGATTATGAATTAAGAAATAAATTGGTGGATATTGCAGAAAAAAATAATATTAGTTACAATGTTGATGTATATAATAGTTATAGTTCTGATGCTACGCAGGGAATTAAAATGGGACATGATTTCAAATTTGCATGTGTTGGACCAGGTGTCGATGCGACACACCATTATGAGAGGACACATATAGAAGCAATAGAAAATACAACTAAACTTTTGATAAAATACATTTAATATTACCCCTGGGGTGCAAAAATTCACCCCAGGGGTTGATTTTTATATTATATAGTGGTATTATTTATTTGATAATGAAAATCAATGTCAAATAAATAAACAATTAAATTTAATTGCAGTTATTACATGATGGGAGGAAATTTTATGTTTAAGATTCTTAAAATTATTGCGCGAGAAGGAAAATATTCAGTAGCCACTATATCACAAAAATTAGGTATAAGTGAAGAATTGGTGGCACATATGGTAGAGAAACTTATTGAAATGGGTTATTTAACAAAAGTTAATAAAAATAATTTTTGTAGCAGTTGTGGTTCTTGCGGTGTATGCAATGGAAGTTGTGGATGCTCTAGTAATACTGAACTAAATATATTAGAGATAACTGAAAAGGGTAAGGTTGTACTTGAAAGAATGTAGGTGGAGTTCTTGTATGGATTTTTAGCTTTAAATTTATTTTTGAATCATTTTTGTTATATGGGGTGAATTGATTTTATGACGAGCGATATTTATAAAAAGTTTATTGAACTAGCAAAGTATAGAGAGGATAAGGAGTTATTATTTTTATCAATAATTTTTAACGTAGCACCTATTATAGAAAGATATAAACCGGCATCAATAATTAGTTTTTCTAGGAATGATAAGGGATTATATTATGTATGGGATAATTATAAAGATGAAATGAAAGATTATTGTAATTTAAGATATTTTGAGTTAAAAAGAACGAATGGCTATATTTTAGTTATGTTTTATGATTCATGTAAATTAAGCAAAGCATTAAATGAAGAAAAAAATATTAGGTTTTTAAAAAGATTTGGTTATAAAAATTGGAGTAGAATAGATAAATTTTTAAGTTTATTGAAGAGGAGATTTGAGATAGCCTGTCCACATGAAGTTGGTATATTTCTTGGATATCCAGTAGAGGACGTTATAGGTTTTATGAATAATTGCGGACAAAAGTGCATATTGTGTGGTTATTGGAAAGTATATCACAATCCCGATAAAGCTATAGAACTTTTCAGAAAATATAATAAATCTAAGGAACATATATTAGAACTTATTATAAGAGGAGCAGAACCTTCTGCATTAATTAAGCAAGTTGCTTGAGGTATTTAATTTAAATATGTTAATTGTCAATGAATTTTAATGTTAATAATACATTGATTCACTAATATATTTGATTTATATATAAATTCAAAATATCTATTGACATGATTGGGAAAATAAGTTACAATATCATTGATAATGAGTTTCATTAACAAATATTAAGTATTATCAATAATTTATTATTATTAATATGGTAAAAATAATAATATTATTATTAATTTAGAAGGGAGAGTTTGTATGTCAAGTGTATCTTTGGATAAAGTTAAGGTTGGAAGTCAGTGTGTTGTTGAAAAAATTGTTGAAGGAAGTAGCGTTAGAAGAAGAGTTATGGATATGGGTATAGTTAAGGGGACAAGATTAAAGGTGAATGGTAGAGCACCATTAGGCGATCCTATAGAAGTTATTGTTAGGGGATATAAATTAACTTTGAGGAAAAAGGAAGCAAAAGATATAGTTGTACAAGTATAAGCGTAATTTACAATTTTAATGTAGAGACAGATTACACATAGAATTTACAAGAATATGCTTATGTATAATTTATAACTTTATAGATTCTATAAAACTCATGATTCTATAAGTATAAGTGGGAGATTAAAGCTCTTTGCTTCAGTTGAAGTAGAGTCTCCACCTGAAGTCATGACGTTTTGCTCTAGCAAAACGAGTTCACTATAGAGTGATAAATTAAAAATGTAAGTGTATGAGCGAAAATATAGGTTAAAGATTTATATAAATGCTATATTAGATAATTGAAATATAATGTTATGTTTAATTTCATTAGTTAAATAATTAGCAATAAGTGAGTCTAGCTAAGATATGACAATAGGAGATAAAAAATGACTATTATTTTTGTAAGGTAGAAAATCCCCAGCAGGTTTATACTAGGGGATTAAATATAAAAAATGACTATTATTTTTGTAAGGCAAAAAAGGAGGGATTAGTATGCCTTTGACTTTTGTTAAACCTGGGGATATGGTAAAAATTAAAGATATTATAGGTGGGGGTGTGGTGTACAAACTACTCATGGAAATGGGACTTAATAAAGGATCAAAAATAAAGATGATTAAAAACAGTTCAGGACCTATTATAGTAGCTGTTGGTGAAAGAAGAATTGCAGTTGGGAGAGGTATGGCTATGAAAGTTATGGTAATGTAAATTTTTTTGAAAAAATTATTGAGAATGAATATTGATTTCATATATTGCTTTAGCAAAAAGAGTCTATTAAGGATATTATAAGAGGATATTATAAGAGGGAGGAAACAAAATATGAATTCTGAGATAATTGTTGCTTTGGTTGGTAATCCTAATTGTGGCAAAACTAGTATATTCAATGCTCTGACAGGAGCAAATCAACATGTTGGTAATTGGCCTGGTGTAACTGTCGAAAAAAAAGAAGGTAAATTGACTTTTGGTGGTAGAAAGCTAAAAATAGTGGATTTACCAGGAACTTATAGTTTAGGGGCTTATTCAGAGGACGAGGTGGTTGCTCGTAACTTCATATTAAAGGACAAACCAGATGTGGTAATCAATGTAATTGATTCAACAAATATAGAAAGAAATCTCTATTTAACAGTTCAACTTATGGAAATGAATACAAATATTGTGTTAGCTTTGAATATGGCAGATGAGGCAGATAAGAAAAATATATTTATTGATAATGAAAAGCTTTCGGAAACTCTTCATATTCCTGCGGTTCAAACAGTTGCAAGCAAAAAAAAGGGTATAAAAGAATTACTTAAAAAGGTTATTGAAGTAGCAGATAATAAAGGTAAACATAAATGCAAAATTAAATATGATAAAGAAATCGAACAGGAAATTAATGAAATTAGTGATTCGTTAAATGAATGTGCTGCAGTATTGGATTATCCAGCAGATTGGACAGCTCTTAAGCTCTTAGAAAATGATGAATATATTTTAAATAATATAAAGGAAAATGATAAATCAGGTAAAATTATATATAGAGTTAAAAAATCGATTGATAATATAACTTCTTCTATTGGATATGAACCAGATGCGGTAATAGTTGATAAAAGATATGAATTTATTGCTGAAGCTACGAGAGGGTGCATAAAAAAGAATGAAGAAAATAAAGAAACATGGTCGGATAAGATAGATAAGGTTGTTACTCATAAAGTAGGAGGACTTATTATATTTGCAGGTATAATGTTCTTAATGTATCAAATTACTATGTCATTTGGTAATGATTTTTTAGGCGGATTGGTTGATGAAGGATTTGGTATACTAGCTGATTGGACATCAAAAGCATTAGGAAATTCTCCAGAGTTATTGAGATCGTTTGTTATTGATGGAATTATAGGTGGTGTGGGTTCAGTATTAGTATTTGTTCCACTGATTGCAGTTATGTATATAATAATTTCAATATTAGAAGAAAGTGGTTATATGGCAAGAGCTGCTTATGTTATGGATAAATTTATGCAGTCTATAGGTCTTCATGGTAAAACAGCTATTTCAATGATAATAGGTAGCGGATGTAATGTTGCTGGCATAATGTCAACTAGGACATTGGAAAGTAAAAAGGATAGAATGATTGCAATACTTATAAATCCATTTGTTTCATGTTCGGCTAGAATGGCTATTTATGGAGTGTTTATAGGTGCATTTTTTACAGGTAAAAAGTTTGGAATATTTAATGCTGGTGGATTTATACTATTTAGTTTATACACATTAGGAATATTTGTTGCAATATTATCAGCAAAATTATTCGGTAAATATTTATTCAAGGATGAATCATCATATTTTGTAATGGAATTGCCTCCATATAGAGTACCTACGATTAAGGGAGTACTGATTCATATGTGGGAGAAAGCTAGTGCTTTTATTAAAAGAGCTGGTACTATTATATTTATTGTAGTAGTATTAGTTTGGTTCTTATCTGTTATGCCATTAGGAATTGAACCGGGTTCAGCAGAAAGTGTGTTAGGAAGAATAGGTTCATTTATTGCTCCAATATTTAAACCACTCGGATTTGGAACATGGGAATCAGCTGTAGCACTTATAACAGGTGTGCTTGCTAAAGAGGCTGTTGTTGGTACTATGGGTACAGTATATTCAGTATCTGAAGGAGCACTTCAGACGGCTATACAAAGTCATTTTACATCATTATCGGCTTATTCATTTATGGTATTCTGTTTATTATATGTTCCATGTGTAGCAGCAATTGGAACTATAAGAAGAGAGACAAACTCTCATAAATGGGCATTATTTTCAGCTTTATATTCAACAACAGTTGCTTGGGTAGTATCTTTCTTAGTTTATAATATTGGTAGAATAATCTAATTATTTAAAAAATGCAAAAATGCACCCCAGGGGTGCATTTTTTGTGTATTTTTCAAATATATTCTAGAGAGGGGGGGTACTATGAATGAAGAAATGGAAGTTGATTTACTAGAGATGGGACGTATTATTCTTAAGAGAAAGTGGATTATAATTTACGTAACGCTGTTTTCAACAATGATTTCTGCATTAATAAGTTTTTTTGTAATTAAACCTGTATATGAGTCAAAAGTCAGCATAGTAATAGGTAAAGAGGAAGCAAGAATTTTTTATGAAGATAAGTATACTAATGGTGATGTTACAATGTATCAAAAGCTTGTTAAAACTTATGCTGAAATAGCACAGTCAAATATAGTATTACAAAAGACGGCTGATAATTTAGATGGGTATACTATGAAAGACATTAAAAAATTTGTAACTGTAGTGCCTAAGATGAACACAGAAATATTAGAAATTAAAGTAAAAAATAACAATAGAACAGATGCAATGCTTATTGCGAATGAACTTACTAGAAACTTTATAGTAGAGGCAAATAGAGTATTGCCTGCTGGTGAACTTAATATTCTAGATAAAGCAATAATTTCAGATGTGCCTGTATCTCCAAATATAAAATTGAATATTGTTATTGCTTTTTTATTGGGAGTTATGATTTCAATTGGAATAGTGTTTTTACTTGAATACATGAATACAAAAGTTAGAACGGAAGAAGAAATAGAAAAATATTTAGGCATTCCAGTGTTAGTTTCAATTCCAAATCAAAATGGTATGGTGGTGTGGAAAAGATGAAAAATGAAGCTGAAGTATACAAAGTATTAAGGAATAATATTGAATTTTCAAGTGTTAATTCAAATATTAAAAGTATACTTATTACAAGCTCAAAGATAGGAGAAGGTAAAACGACTATTGCAGCAAATTTAGCAATAATAATGGCTAAAAGTGGTAAAAAAACATTGCTTATTGATTGTGATTTTACTAATCCTAATATTCATAATGTGTTTAATTTAGATAATAGCACTGGACTAATTACAATACTTTATAGTCAAAATAATAGTGATAAATTATATACAAATACAATGAATGAAGCAAATAATAAAGTTGCTACATGTAATGAAGTAGAAACTTTGGCATGCAATGAAGTTTCAACATTAGTATGTAATAAAGTAGCGACATATAATGAAATAGCTTGTAGTAATACATCATGTGATACTACAATAGAATACAGTAAATCAGTATGTAATGAGGCAATTCTAAATGATAAAGCAATTGCTAAAAGCAAAATTAATAATCTCTATATTTTACCATCAGGTTTAAACAGAAATGATACAAACAAAGTTTTAAGGGACAGAACAGATGGTATAAATATAGAAGACATAAAAGAAATAGAAAATATAGAAAATATACAACATATACAAGACACAGAAGATACATCTGAATTAATAGTGTCTAACAATATGAAACAATTATTTGAGAGAATAACCAAAGAGTATGATTTTGTAATAGTAGATACACCAGCTATTCAGTATTCTAGTGATACTCAGGTAATATCGCAGTACGTAGATGGTTGTATATTAGTTATAAGGTCAGGAATGAACACTAGGGCTGAAATTGAAAAAAGCAAAAGGTTATTGCATAAGGTGAATGCAAGAATTATTGGAGCAATATTGAATAATGCAGATATTAGTTTTAAAAGTAATAAAAAGTCGATTAGTTATAAAAACAAAAAACATCAGTGAATTATTTTGCTTAAAGGAAAACATCAAAAATTTAAGTGGAATTCTACTCAAGTTAAGTTAAAAGATTTAATTTATCATTTATAGAAGGGTGTTTTATAAAATCGATAAAAATTAAATATGAAAATTAAAAAGGTAAGAACATATGATGAGAATCAAAAAGGCAAGGGTATGTAATCAAAAGAATATAATCAAGGGTATATAATCAAAAAAATATAATCAAGAAGATATAATAATGATAGCAAAGAACTAAAATTAGTTTTATGAAAGTATTGGGGAGTGGGGTATATAATATGAAAAAAAGTATATTTACAATATATTTTATTGTATGTATAATTTTTACAATAATAATATTTAATATATCGTATTACTTGAGTGTAAATGCAGTAACGACTTCGGAAGAAGAAAAAGTGGATTGTATAGGAGATGTGAATTGTTTTTTCGTAGATGGTTCTTTTATAAATATTTTAGCGAAAGGTAATGAAATAATAGTAGAGGTAAAATATAATGGTAACAAAAATATAGAAAAATGCATTCAGATATGGGGAAATTCAGGAAATGGATGGGTTCTTGTAAAGAATTTTGATTCAATATTAAATGGAACAAACCATGCTATGAACAAAATCAAGAATAGTACAAATAACAATGATATAAATAAGACAAGCAGAACAGGTAAGACAAGAATGACAAGCAATGCTATAAATTTAAGTCACGGAAATAAAAAATATGTTTATACATGGAATTTGAGGAATATTGATAAATATAATGAATCATATTACAAACCCTATTTGAAGAAGAATGAAGGCATATATAAAGTTTACGTAAGGTATAGAAAAGGCAGAACATATAGAGAATTTTACAAAACTTTTTATTTGAAGACTGATAATACTTTAGAAGAAACCAAAATAATAACTTCTTTTGATTTATGGAGTAACTCTACGTATGCAGATTATATTCCATTAATTATGAATGCAGACATAAATGATATAAAAATAAATGGCACATACAGAAATAATATAGACACAAATAGTACAAACAAGAGTGGTGCAGATACAAGTAGTACAGATATAAGTAATGCAAGTAAAAATAGTGTAGACAGAAGTAGTATAAGCCAAAGTAAAAGTAGTACAAGTGCAACTATAAGCAAAAATACTATAAACAGAAATAGTATGAATATAAATGATACACTAAACAGTATGTTAATAGATATAGAGAATTTTCCTATGGATACATTTGAAGTCATAGATTCACCAGTTGTAGCGTATCAAAATATTCCTTTCCTTATATTCACTATTAAAAATGATTATAGTTCAATTCATGAAATAAAAATAGTGGGTGATAATGACATTGTTTTAAATGAGAACATTGATAAGTTTGGATTGCATTTATTATATAAAAATGCATGGATTTGGATACCTAAAAGAAGTGGCATTTTCGATATAGTTGCATACGATTCTTATGATAAACCTATTGCAAAAAGAAAAGTATACGTAAATTCAGAGAACAATGAATATTTACAGCTTGATGATTTAAAAATATGGAGTGATGATAATAACACATATGTTGGTGCAAAAATAGCTACGAGTAAACCTTGTGGATTCGATGAAAATGAAAATAAAATAATGAAATTCACAATAGGCGAACCTCATGTTTGGTCAAAAACAATAAAAAATTATGGAGATGTTATCAGAAAGGCTAGCAATAATAAATATAAAAATTATTATGAAATAAATGAGAAAAATAATAATTTTAAATTTAATTATGGAGACTATTTGGTGGGTGTTGCAATTAAAAGCAAGTATTCAATAGAATATGAAGATGCGAAATGTTTACATTACAATAAATCATCATATGGTAATTTGAAATTAAATATTATAATGGATACTAATACTAAAAAAGATAGTAAAGGTAAATATCCAACTAATTCAAAATTCACTTTTACTGCTAATATTAGTGGAAAAAATGTTACAGATAAAACTGATATTGAATATGCTTTTTTATTATGGGATGCTAGAGGAAAAAAATTAATCAAACAGTATAGAAGTTTGGATGAAGATAATGAAGCTAATAAATTAAATTGGACGCCAGCAGACCCAGGGAAATATATAATTTATGCAAGAATTAGAAGAAGGAGTATTAAAAATAATTTACCTAATTCATATGAGGCTGAAGTGGCTTATCCAATAGAGATTTTTGATAACAGAGTTGGGAAAATAAATATAGAAAATATAAGCATAGATAATATGAATGTTCAGGCTATTATCAACAATAAAGAAGCAATTACTTCACATGAAATGCATTATTTAAAAATCAAAGCTGATTATGATAATGATTATGCTAATACAAAATGTAACAATAATGGAATCAAAGCTAATCAAAGATTAATGTATAAGGCATATGCAATTCATGATGGTTGCTGGCAAATGTTGAGTCCTTACAGCGAAATAAATAAAATTCCATTTTACCCCAATAGCTATGGTGAGTATAAAATAATTGTATTAGTAAAGGATTCATTATCAGGTTCTGAAGAGGCAAGAAAAGAATTTAATATAAATGTTAAAAAGAATTGTGTAGATTGGAATTGGTGTTGGAATTGCGGAAACAATTAAATAATTAAATGGGGCACGCATATGGAAAGTAATAAAAAAATAAATAATTCTTTATTATTGAAAGTATTATTTATGATTACTATAGTATCGATTACTATTAATATAATTTTGTGTGGTACTATAAATATTAATAAAAAAAGATATGAGGAATCAATTAAAGAATATGTATCTAAAAGAAAGTCTCTTGATGTAATTTTGAATGCTAGAAAAAAAGAATTTGATGAAATGTTTGATAAATATTACTCTTATAAATTAAGAAAACTTATGGGTGAAGATGATTTAGCAATACTTGCACAAAAACAGTGGAATTACGTATTAACAGTAAATGGTAAAGAACTCAGAGAAAACACTATATATATAACTGATAATAGTATCAAAATCGTATTGGCAGAATTTACTAACAAAGAAAGAGTATTGCCTAAAGAAATACTTATGAAAGGTACATTAACTGGTGGGGATCCAAATGACAGTTTGTATTCTCATTTAAAGATTATTTCACAGGTGAAATACAATAAATATCAAGAAGAGAAAGAAGGAAACAAGAGAATAATTTATGAATTTAATAATATACCTCGAGGTACAATAATCACGTTAAAATTAAGTGAAATACTTAAAAGTAGATTAAACTTAGATAAAAATAAATATTTCTCCAGCAATGAATATGAAATTATAATTAAGTAACATATAATTTATACCCCTGGGGTAAGTTTTAAAGCAGCTATTTGTTCAAGAGTGAAACAGGGGTATTTTGCTATAAAAGTATCTATTAAATCCTTAGGTATAAGGAGTTCAGCTGCGAACCTGTTTGCTTCTAGTTCGAATTTACTTTTAACAAATAAAGTGTTTTTTTCTAGAAACAGTATATTTAATTTAGAATGAAGTACAGCATGTCCTAGTTCATGTCCACATACAATGAGCTTATTCATGTCGTCAATGTTTTTGTTGATATGGATAAGCTTATTTCTAGCATGATATTGATAAAATCCATTTATATTGCTACCAAGGTTATCATAGAATATTTTTATATTCATATAATCAGCGATTTCAAAAGGATTATTTGTTTTATATTTTTTTGTTAATTCTTGTACAATATTTTTAATTCTATACAAAACTTGTCCTCCTAATTTTATAGATTCGGCTTGAGAAAACTACCGTTGATTGTATAGAGGGTAGTTCGCGGCTAAGAAATATTATTTTATTATTATAAATTGTCAATATTTTTATTACAATTAATATTATTCCTGTACTTCTTTGGTGTATATTTCTTTTTGTTTGAAATTTTTGCGTACTCAAGCCCATTTTTAATTGCTTGAGTTAATAGTTCAACATCTTCTTCATCTAAAATTTCTCCATTTAGCATTAAACCTTCCTGTGTTTGAAGAACCTCTATTGTTTTATTTAATATTTTTTCTATGTCTTGCATATCCTTTTTATTTAGTGTGGGATTAAATTCTATTTTACGGTATTCTTCTGAATTTATGTTTTTTACATCGGTTCTTCCAAGCAAGTAATCAATGGAAACATCAAAAAAGTTTGCAAATTTTTTAAGAGTATCCATTTCAGGCATTTGAGTGTTTTTTTCATATCTTGATATAGAACTTTTGTTTATAGAAAACATTTCGGCTAATTTTTCTTGAGTTAATTTTTTCATCTTTCGCAACTCTTTAAAACGTTCTCCAAAGGTAGGCATGTAATTCATCCTCTCTAATCAATATTTTTAATCAATATTTACTTTTGTATAATATATTACCATAAAAGTTGTGTTTGAACAATATATATTGAAAAAAGTTGCGTTATGATAAATTAATTTCCAAAATATTCTTGACAAGTTGCGTTAAACACAATAAAATTAAAATATAAAACATAATATAAAAAAATTGTGTTAAAAATAACATCAATATAAAGGTGATACAAAAAGCATATATATAAAAACATATATAATAAATTATAAAAGGGGTGTATTTGATGGAGGATTTAGTAAAGAGAGCAAAAGAGGGGGACATTAGTGCTATCAGTGAAATTATAGAAAAATATAAATATTTCATAATGAAGCAGGCATCAAAATATCATATTCCATCCTATGAGTATGAAGACCTTGTACAGCATGGGTACTTATCAGTTATAATGGGAATTCATATGTATAAGTATGGCAGTAGTTCATTTGAGGGATACATTATAAACACAATAATAAACAACTATAAAGCATTGCTGAAGGGGAAAATAAAACATTTAAGAGAAGTTCCAAATAATGAAATTTTAGATGCACAATCAAGTAATTATGAGTTAACTATAGAAGACCAAATAATTGCATATGATGAAATAAAAAAGTTATATGTTGCTTTGGACAAGCTATCAAAGGATGAGAGATATATAATAGAAAGTTTTTATATTTTAAATAAAAGCATTAGAGAAATAGCATGTGATTTAGATGTTAGCTACTATAAATTGGTCAGAAAAAAAGAAAAAGCCTTAATGAATTTAAGAAAAAATATTTAATGCACCCCAGGGGTGCATTTTGTGGTATAATTAGGCATATATTGTAGAAGAGGGAGTGAAATTGATGAATGTATTGATTTGTGGTGGAGCTGGATATATAGGTAGCCATATGGTCGCTGAACTTATAGAAAATGGACATGAGGTTATTGTTCTCGATAATCTTCAGAAAGGACACAAAGACGCTTTATTAGGAGGAAAGTTCTACGAAGGCGATTTAAGAGATAGACAAGCATTGGATAAAGTTTTCACTGAAAATAAAATAGATGCAGTAATCGATTTTGCTGCGGATTCATTGGTTGGCGAAAGCGTAGAAGAACCTGTTAAGTATTTTGAAAATAATATTGGTTCAACAGTTAATTTGTTAAGTGCAATGAAAGATCATGGGGTAAAGTATATTGTATTTTCTTCAACAGCGGCAGTATATGGAGAACCTGAAAATATACCTATTATTGAAGAAGATAAGACATTTCCAACAAATCCATATGGAGAGTCAAAGTTGGCTGTGGAAAGAATACTTAAGTGGTGTGACAATGCTTATGGTATAAAATATACAGCGTTGAGATATTTTAATGCTGCAGGTGCACATATAAGTGGGAAAATAGGAGAACATCACAATCCGGAAACTCATTTAATACCAATAATTTTGCAAGTTGCTCTTAAAAAGAGAGAAAAAATAATGATATTTGGTGATGATTATGATACAAAAGATGGCACATGTATTAGAGATTATATACATGTTTCAGATTTAGCTAATGCACACTTGTTGGCGCTTGAAAGATTAATGAATGGCAGTGAAAGCAGAATTTATAATTTAGGTAATGGAAAAGGATTTTCAGTTAAAGAGGTTATAGAAACAGCAAGAAAGGTTACAGGAAAAGAAATTAAAGCTGAAATTGCACCTAGAAGAGTTGGAGATCCAGCAGTTTTGGTAGCTTCAAGTGATAAAGCAAAATTAGAGTTGGGATGGAAACCTAAATATGATTCATTAGAAACTATTATAGAGACAGCTTGGATATGGCATAAAAATAATCCATATGGGTATTGTTAAAACAGCTATACTGATTAAGTTACATTTTTAAAATCAAGTGTTAATTTTATATTGGTTATTGTTAAAACATTTATACTGATTAAGAAAACACAAATTCTTACGATAACTTATGTATAAGTAAGTATGTATAAATATATATAATACATGTACAAAACATCAATAAGACAAAACATCAATAAGACATTTAGGAGAATATAATAGGTCAAATATTTTAGGACTAACTTTTTGATAAATATGCATATTAGCATTTGGGAGAATATAATATAACAAATATGTTACGTATATTTTGTATCAGACAAGTATATATATTTTGATTTGATAGTAAAACTAACAACGAATTCTGATGATGAAGTATGGTGCAAAGTAGACTAGCATAGTGGCTTATCAGTTGTTTGATATATATAAATATTCATGTGCAGAATATTTATAAGTTATATTTTTAGGCTATCATATTTACTATAAGATTCTGAATTGCTTATTGAAAATACAAAAGTATAGGAGGTTATACTGAATGAAGAAAAAACTATTATCTGCAGCAATAATTACAGCTATTATGTTCGGTTCGACAGCAAATGCGGAAGTCCCGCCACATTCTGTCATAATAGGTGATAAAGCATATTCGATTGATTATATTGTTAAACCAGCAAATTTTGCTGAAATAGATTCACAACTTAACAAAAGTACTAGCGTCTATTATGTTAGTTCAACTAGAATTATAGATTTATTTACAGGAAAACCTATAAGCTATTCATTGATTTCGTCATTCCCTCAACTTTCATATAAGGATGGAGATGGTGAGAAGTATACAGTATTAGCTGGTAATGGTAAATTAATCCATAAAACAAATCCTTTTATGGCTTCTGCAAATGTAAGTATTGGAAATGGTATGACTTTATTTAAAAATATTAAGATTACCACGACGCTTCCTGATGTATGTTATTATACTATTGAAAATGGTACATCAATTCAGAAAATAGGACAAACTATAAAATGTGCTACTGATGAAAATTATGTTAAAGTGAAACTTTTAGCTTATGATAAGAAAACATTAATTGCAGAGGGACAATTAGACGTTTCATCCTCTGGTTATAAGGTTGTAAGTAATTTGAATTTTGTTCTAGGGAATACGCCTGGAAATATATCTAATCTAGGGCTTGTTGCTAAGGATAGAAACTGGATTTATTACAGGAATTCAAATGAGAAAGGAAAGCTTTATAGAATAAAGACAGATGGTGTTGGAAAAGAGGAAATATCATCTAAAGAGAATATAGAGTACATAAATATTGTTGGTGAAGATTTGTATTTTGTTTCGGTTGGTGATGAAAAAAATCCTACAAACATATATAGGATGGATAAAAGAGGACTAGGTGTAAAAAGTGCAATTTACCAGTATTCTAATGATAAAGAACCTATAAATTTTGGAAATATAAAGGATGTTATGGTTGCGGGTAACTATGTATATTATATAAATGATAAAACAGGATTCCTTTATAGATTCAAAACAAAGTATGCAGGAGGAAGATATGTTTTAGATGGTAAGATTCAGAAAGTTACTAAAGACATGGTTGAAGATGTTAATATGTACAAAAACTATATATATTATGTGAATGTATCAGATTATAACAGGATTTATAGATTAAATACTATAACTGGTGAAAATACAAGATTAACCAATTTTGAAGCTAAGCATATAAATATTCAAGGTAATTGGATTTATTTTAGAAACTATTCTGATGATGAAAAACTTTATAAAATCAAAACAGATGGTACTCAATATACAAAATTATCAGATGATATGGCATTTAATATAAATGTATCTGGAGAATGGATTTATTATAAAAATGCTTCTGATAATAATTTCCTTTATAAAATAAGAACAGATGGTTCTGGTGGAAAAGAGGAATATATAACTGGCCAAATTATTTCCAAGAGTGGGTATAAAATTTCAGCTGATAGGGTAGGAAACATAAACGTTATAGGAGATTGGATCTATTTTACCAAAGATAAAGAAAGTAGAAGTATTACAATAAACAAAATAAGAGTTGATGGTAATAATAGGAAGCAAGTAGATTAAACTCATTTTAATGATGTAAAATATTGTAATTTTATATGAAAATTTTACTCACTTGAAGTAAAAAGCTTCAATAACAGTCTTATGTAAGTAGAAAGTATTGCAGAATTGATAAATAAGTGAAAGCAGGTGATAATTTGAAACATATAAAATTCAACAAACTACTTTTAATAATAGTATTATTGTTTAATTTTTTGGATTTTATTTATGTTTTTGGTGATGAATACTGCATTAAAAATACTAAATTAGATGTAAAACCTAATAAGATTTGGAGTATAAAATTCAATAAAGATATAGATACCAATTCAATCAAAGATGGTTCAGTTAAAGTTGTTGACAGTAATGGTAATAAGCTGGATATAAAACTAAAAACGAAGCTTGATGATTCCTCAGTTTTAGAAGTTATTCCCCCAGATAAAGGATATGCTTTTGGAGAAACTTATACTTTATATGTTTCAGATGGTATTAAAGATATATCTGGTAATAATCTTTTAAAATCGGTGAGAATGAAGTTTACTATTAAGTCTACTGAATATGATTATGCCACTGCAAAGGTTGAGGTGGGAAATAAACATTTATCTAACATCAAGGTTATTACGATAAAGAATACGTCTTTGAAAAGTGCAGTTAAGTATTGGGTTGAGAATCAATTCAGTGAATACGATAATGAAAAGGTGTATATAGGTGCTAAAGCAAAAGTTATTATTTCAACAGATAATGCAATTGTTCATTTTTATGATGCCGAAGATAATGAGGTCGCAAGCGGGGTGCTGAATGTTGAAAGTAGTGCAGATAATATACAGTTCAATATATCAAAATAGATAGGAGTGATTCAAATTGAGAAGAAAAGTTGGCTTACTCATATTAATATTGTTTTTTATTATGAAACCTATCATGTGTTTTGCTGATGATAAGGATAAATATAAAATATATAATTCTGTAAATAATGTTCCTGTAAATAAAGTATGGAAAATAAATTTTAGTAGATCTTTGAGTAAATATTCAATTAAGAATTTCAATATTAAAGTATTAAATGATAAGAATACAACAGTACCAATAAAGGTTACACTAGATAAAAACCAAAAAACAGTTTCAGTGGTACCAGTA
>Ga0114934_10000105_pt1 | contig 47032 bp, 42 predicted proteins | sample 4SBtaG_2_FD_99695 | JGI IMG/M metagenome (GOLD analysis project Ga0114934, IMG submission 99695) | Deep subsurface microbial communities from Kolumbo volcano to uncover new lineages of life (NeLLi) - 4SBTROV10_white metaG | ecosystem: Environmental > Aquatic > Marine > Volcanic ...
AGATGTAATAATTAATTTAATATACAATAGATTACAATAATTAGTTTACGGGTAGTATTATGGATATACTGCTCGTAATTTTTTTTATTTAATTGATAGAAAGTTTATATAGTGTACCGTAGTTGATAAAGTAAACTTAAAGCTAAATATAGTCCTTACTAGGTGTGGTATTACATTGAATTTGACCAACTGTGTATGATGTTATTCTATTTAAATATAATAGAAATACAGGTTATATTATATTTGTTGTTATAATATCACATAGTTTTTCAAGTATAAGCAAAAAACGACTTTAAAACAGAATTGAGAAACTTTTTATTTACAAAACCCTTATAATTTGTTAATATATTTTCATAACCTCATTAAGGAACTTAGGAGAGAGATTTATGAAAGACTTAAGAATAAATAAGATGAAAGTTAGAAAAATAATGAAGGAAAAGAATATTCGAACACAAACAGAATTAGCTAAATTATTAGGAATAACTAAAAATCAATTATCTGTTATGTTGTCAGATAAATTTGACCCCATTAAAAGTAACGTTAGGTTATTATGTGAAGTATTAGGTGTTAATTTGCCTGATATATCAGATTTAACCGATAATAAAGAAGTACAACAAACCTCAATTAATGGTACTCATATAGCTGCTAAAGGTTCGGAGTATGTAGATATTACAAATATAGTACCTAATAGACAATATAACGTACTTGAACTTTTTGCTGGTGGTGGTGGCTTAGCTTTAGGATTTCAAGAAGCTGGATTTAATACAGTAGGTTTAGTAGAAATAGATAAGCATTGCTGTAATACATTAAGAACTAATCGTCCTAACTGGAATGTAATAGAGGAAAGTGTTGTAACGGTAGCAGAAAGAGGTATAAGGAATTACATACATAGAGGTATAGAGGTGGATTTACTTTCAGGAGGATACCCTTGTCAAGCTTTTAGCTATGCTGGAAAGAAACTGGGATTAGAAGACGTTAGAGGAACTATGTTTTATTACTATGCAGCTATATTGAGAGATTTAATGCCTAAAATGTTTATTGCTGAGAATGTTAAAGGGTTAGTATCTCATGATGGAGGTAAAACTCTAAAAACTATGATAGGCGTATTTGAGGAAATAGGATATAGAGTAACATATAAGGTTTTAAATTCAGTAAATTATGGAGTGGCACAAAAAAGACAAAGAATAATTATAATAGGAATAAGAAATGATATTGCTGGTGTGGACTATAAATATCCAAAAGCATTTGATTATATACCTAATTTAAGGGATGTTTTAGTAGATGTTCCTAATTCTATTGGGGCAAAATACCCTGAGACAAAAAGAAGAGTTTTAGAACTTGTTCCTGCTGGAGGATGTTGGAGAGATTTGCCTGAGGAAATTGCAAAGAAGTATATGGGTAAAAGTTTTTATTCAGGTGGAGGAAGAACTGGAATGGCAAGAAGAATTTCATGGGATGAACCGTGTCTTACATTAACGTGTAGTCCAGCACAGAAACAGACGGAAAGATGTCACCCAGACGAAATAAGACCGTTTACTGTTAGAGAATATGCTAGAATACAGAGTTTTCCTGATGAATGGGAATTTACAGGTCCTATGGGAGTAAAGTATAAACAAATTGGAAATGCTGTACCTGTTAAATTTGCTAAAGCCATAGGATTATCAATAATAAATACATTAAACCAAATAAGATAAAATTAATAGCCTAATAATGGGGCTATTTTTTTTGCTCTGTAAGTTATTTAGTAAGATAAAAATTATAAATTTATATATAGTATGCTATAATATGGTTAATCTAATGTAAAGGAGAAAAGCGAATGAATGAACAGCAAAGAAAAGAAATTCTTGTAAAAGCAAAGGAATATTTTAAAAACACTGTTATAGAAAGCCATAAGAAAAATACAGCTAAGTGTAATAAGTTATCACAGTTTAATGTAAATCCTTTTTTAGTTAGCTATTTAGCAAATTATCTAACAGGTAATAATAGTCCTGAAAGTTTGGCTAAAGTGTTAATTTATCCAAGAGTGCTGGGTACTTCAGTAACTACAACCTTTGGTAATAGTATGCAGAAATTTTGTGTTAATGTATTAGATGGATTTGCGTCAACAACTTCAGGGATTGATATTGAATTTATTGATCAGATAGATGGAAGAAAAAAGTACTGTCAAATTAAGTCTGGACCGAATACGATAAATAAAGATGATGTTGTAACAATAGATAGTCATTTTAAGGCTATTAAAAACCTTGCCCGTACAAATGGATTAAATTTGGGGCTTGATGACCTTGTTGTAGGTGTTTTGTATGGAACAGATAAGGATTTAAGTGTTCATTACAGAAAAATAAATAATCAATATCCTGTTATTGTTGGACAAGACTTTTGGTATAGATTAACTGGAGATAAGAATTTTTATTCTGAACTAATTAATTCAATAGGTGAGTTAGCTTTTGATGTTGACAGTAGTGCTTTAGTTGAAGATGTTATTAAAGATTTAACAAAGGAAATTAAAGAAAAAGGGTTATATTAGTGTATGATAAGGGGAACTTTATGTTCCTCTGTTTACTCATTAATTTATTCAACTAAATGGAACACCAGAATATTTACGCAGTATTTTAATTAACCTTTTAAAGAATATTTAATAGTACTGAAAGCACTGAAATTACTAAGATGTACAGGTTTAATAAGTTTTATTTCAATAATATTTTAATTTAGAATGTTGCATAGTAGTTAATATACTTAAAAACATATTTTAAAAATAAGATAGTGAAATTTAGTTAATTACGTATTGAAATTAATGAAGCAATAGTTAGGTTATTTATTAATATCTTAAATTTCTATAGTTTCAGTTAAAGTATTAAGGTTAAAACAAATATTATATAGTAATACTGTTGTAAAATAAAAATAACCCCAGCTTTACACTAGGGTTAATATTATAATTAAGTTTAAGATAAGGTAGATATAATCTCCTCTACAGGTTTAATTTCCTTTATACATAAGTCGTTAATAAGTTTTTTATGAAGCTTTCTAATACCCTTCTCTGTTAATATAATCTTTGTATAACAGGGAGTAGAGTATCCTTTTTTAGGAGAACATGGGATACCAGTTACATATCCGTTATTTAGGGCAGTTTGCATAGGTTCTCTTGGTGAATTCTTTGTTGCCCAGCCTATTTTACTCAGATATTTAAATAGGTTATTTTGACCTAAACCTTCTATGCCAAGGGCGTTTGCCACTGACTTAACAGTAAAGCCTTTCTTATCAAACATAGTTGTATATGCTTCTGCTTTCTCTTGGTGTTTCTCGGCAATATCCTTTAATTGTTTATTCTGTTTATTAGCTTGTTCAAGTTCTTTCTCTTTTAACTTAATTTTATTCTGTGCAATAATGAGTGCTTTAGCCATAATGTCAGCTTCAGTATCATTTTCATTAACAGGTAAATATCCTCCAGTTAGTCTGATTTCTTTCAATATCTTTTTAATTTCCTTCTTAAACTGTTTTGCTATAGGTTTTCTACTCTGCATAAGTATTTCGTAAAGCCCATCTTCTGTTAAAAACCACATTTCTGAACCACTCGGATTATTAATCGTAGTCCTTATTTTTAGTTTTTCATCTTCATCAATAATTCTTAACATAGCTGATACATCATACCAACCCTGTTTTGTCTTAGTGTACTCTATCCATTCAGCAACGTCCTTAGCTAAAAATAACGGATTTTCCTTTGTTCCATAAATTCTAAAGTCCTTTCCTAAAACTTCTCTGTTCTCAATTACTTGTACTTCGTTGTTCATAATTGTTTACCTCCATAAATTTGATTTAATTTGTTTCAGAAGGTATGTATAAGGGGAAAGGACAATGTGACAATAGTAAATTAAAAAAGTTAATGATAAGGTAATATTTTTAGTTGGGAAATGTTTTTAACTTAGGGAACAATAATGAGATTATAAATAATGGATAAGTTTTGATTTAGCTTAATGAAAAGTGTGCTGAGTGTAGGTGTATTGAAATATTAAAAAAGGCAGTTGACAATTGTATATAACTGTAATAGAATTAGGCTATAATATTGATAAAAGACTTAATCGAAAAAGTACAAAAAGACGTGTTCGAACGGCTAGAGGCCTAGATAGATGACTGTTTAATACAGAACTCGGCTTATAGACTTGCTCGTTTAAATTGTCAAAAACACTAGCTTAAAGGCTGGTGTTTTTCTAGTTATAGACTGTTTTTTGCAATGTCTATAGCTGAGTTTATCAATTTCACATATACTTTGGACAAATATATTCAATCATAATTTAATGGTACTACAAAATATATTTATAGGTCAATGAAAAAAGGACATGATTTTCATGTCCTTTAATTAATACTCTACATTGCAGCTAGTAAATCTGTAAGATGAGAAGTATTCATTTTTGAATAAATTGACAAGGTATCAGCACTTTTATGACTAGTAAACTCCATGATTTTCTGTGAAGCAATATTTTTCTTTGTTGCAATAGTACAGAAGGTGTGTCTAAAGGTTTTAGCAGTAATTTTAAAATCTTTATTTAAGTTTGCAAGATTTATATATTTATTAATTACGCTATTAAAAGCAGTCTTCGATAATTGGTTTCTTTGTCTAGATATAAATACATATTCTTCTGCTTTATCAAATGTAGCATTATATAACTGTAATAATGCATCTACTAATTTAGGATGCATAGGAAGCATAGAATAAGTATTTGTTTTTTCCCTATATACTTTTATCTGTTGGGTTGTGTTTGTAACTTCTGTTCTTCTTGCTCCTAAGTAGCGTAAACATGCGAAAATAGCTAGGTCTCTGTATTTATTTCTATCATTTGAGTTTTCAATTACATCAAATAAATGGTCAAGTTCATGCTCTTCTAAATAATTTGGAGCAGATTTATTTTGAGACTTCTTATACTTGAGCTTAGCTGCTGGATTATAGTCAATAAGTCTATCGTCTTGTAGAAATGAATAGAAGGAACGAAGAGAAAAAACTCTTCTATCCATCGTAGCAGCTTGTATTTCTTTATTTTCAACTTGCTTTCTCAAATGTGAGAGATACTGATTAAGGTCACTTAATCGAATTTGTTGAATGTATCTTATTCCAGTGAAATTTACTTTTACAAAGTTCTTGAACATATTTAAATCTGTTTTATAACATATAATAGTTTGTTTTGAGTTATTATTTGCATATAGATTATTTAGAAAGAAGTTAATAGCTTGGTTCATAGTAGTTTTTATATTTAAATTATTTATCATAATAATTCCTCCTCGAATAAATTTGTAAAGTCTTTTTATTCTATTTATTTTTATGCTACACTCTTTTTAACGTAATTTTATTTGATATTTTAGAAAATTACATATTTTGTATATAAGTAAGGTATTTACTGGCCAGCTCCTTACAATTTTAGTATAACACCTAAAATTTCATGTAATGGAGAAAGGGTCTTTTTTTATGCAAAAATTGATGAAAACCTTGATTTTATGGGGATAAAAATTTTTGTGATTTTTTACTTGACTTTCAATAGTGTAAATTTGTATAAATATATTTGTCTTTCTTTTCTCAATTTATTGATGATTTTATATATTGTTTATTTATAATTTCTTCAACATTTTGGGCATGTAGCTTTAGTGAAATTTCTAGAGCTATATGCTTTTTTTATTTTAAATACTTGAAGTTAATATAGATTAATTTATATAACAAGAGTATGTAAATATAATTTATCCTGAATTATTCATAGATTTAAATTTCACAATCTAATTGTAAAAAATTAGGTTGAGATTTAAATCTATTTTTTATTTTTGGTAATTTTCTATCATTAGTTTTGCTATATATTTTGAAATTAATTCATCTTACAATTTTTGTATTTTAAAAAAGGATATACTACTCCCGTGAGATATATTTAGTATTGAAATATTTTACTTATTTGCAACTTATGGTGTTTATGCGTAGCATGGGAACTGATTAATTTTATTAAGAATATACTAAAACTCTTTTTTATAAGCACAACTACTACATAATTTGAACTTTAAGTACCTACCTGTTTTTATTACTTTAGCAGCTACTTTGATTATTTTCATACGTATTGTTTCAATCCTATTTTCTTGCATGCTTTCGCTGAAACATAGTCTTCTAAACCAATTATTTAAATTATATGCTAAAACCATCTCTTGAAGTTTATTTGCGTTAGCCAGGTAATTTGTACTGTTCATTTTACTAAAAGCGAAACCATTCTTACCTTCTTTTATAAAATTTTCCATAGTCCCACGATTACAGTAAAATTTGATGGTATTTTTAGGTGATAAACTCATATTGGTAACTATAAAAGTATAGAGGTATCCTATTTGCCCTTCGGGCTTTTCAATTTTTACAACAACTCTACGACTTTTATTCCAACTTGATGACTTATACTCAAATTCACCATAAACAACTTGATAATTCTATATATTTTCCTTACGTTTTTCTTCTAATTTATCAGTAAATTCTGAAGCTAACTTATATAACGTTGCATTTGCTTTTAATCTTATAGCATATAAAGTATCAAGTTGATCCGCAATTTCATATAATCCAGGAACAGCAAATCCACTGTCTGCACAAATATATCTTGTTACCCATGGATATTTTTTAAAATATCTTTTAAGGACTGGTCCTATAAATCTTACTACTTGTCTTGAAGTATACACATTTCCTGAGCGAAGCTCTGCTTTTATTAAATCACCTGTTAAGCCATCAAACATAAGTAGTGGATGATACCCATTAGAACTATAGTGATAATTAAAAGCTGAACCATATTGTTTCCCAAAAGTTTCTAAATTAGTTTAATCAAGATCAAATAATATATTTTCAATTACTTCAATAGAATACATTCTATCTAATAATATTTCGTTAATTTTTTCAAATTGCTTCAGAGTATCTTTAGTTAGTTTATTATTCAACCTTGAAATAGTAGGTTGTGATGCTAGTTTTTCTTTACCCAAAATAGTTGTAAGTGCTGGATCTACTCTTAATTCATCGGCATTATCATCTGTATGATATCCAGCAATATTTTGATATATCTTTTGTAGTACAATATCTTCATTAGCATGTTTTCTATGTTTTATTCCATCTTCAAGATCTATATTTTCTCTTATTGCTTCGCTAAAACCTATTTTTTCATCAAATTCTTTATATAATAAAAGACTAGAATCTGATGTTAAATCTCCACCATTAAAATTAATTTTAATTTTTTTATTGAAATTCATTGATTTTTCACATAAACTATTCATAAGAAATAAGTCTCCTTTTTGGTTTTTGTTTATCTTTGCAAATAATACAATACCAAATTTGAGGCTTTTTTCATATACTTTTTTGATCACTTACTAGGTGAAGTGATATTTGTCAGCCTAACGACTAATTTTCAACGGATATTAAACATTGCATTTTAAATTATGAATAATTAAGGCTAAGTATAAAGATTGGATATAAGAAATTTTGAAAAGTAATTAGGGTATATTATTGATATGACAATATTAGCTGAAATTTATTTAACAGAGGTTATTGAAGAAAAAAGTAGATTTAAGTTTTATGAGTATGAATATAAAAATATTCTTGTTAGTATAAATGGTGAATTTTCAGTAGCTATATGTAGCTATATATAGAAAGAATGAAGAAGTATTAAAATTAGTAGAAAAACTTATTAATCAAGAGAAATTATTTTTGAGAAAGAGTATTAATTAATGGTTGTAATAAACATTATATAAAAATAAATATACCATATTCAGTTAATGTACATTTTGTTACATAATATGTTATAATTATAATAAATAGTTAATACAAATGAGTATTATAATTATTACATTGTAATGTATATGATTTGTATATGAAAAAGAGAGTACTGGGGATTGTGATATTAAACCATATTAGTTTAGCAGATATTAAAGTGCTTACAAAAATATTTGTGCTAAAAATTAGTACTAAAAATTTTGAGAGAAAGAAGTGTTAAAATGAAATCGGTAGTTATTTACTCAAGTATATCAGGAAATACTGAAAAAATTGCTCATTGTATTGCAGATGAATTAAGTTGCCAAGCAATTGATTTAAACAAAAGTAATATTAATGACATTGATTTAGAAGGTATTGATATTGTTTTTATAGGTAGCGGAGTATATGCTGGTAGATTGCACAAAAACATTATAAGATTTATAAATAATTTTAGTAATCAAAATGTAAAAGCTATTGTTTTTTTTGCTACATGGTTTGGAAGAGGCAAAAGCATAGAAACTGCTATAAATAATTGCAAAAATATTTTATTAAATAAGAATTATAATGTGTTAAATGAATACTTTGAATGTTATGGAAATGGTTTTAAATTTATTAGAAAAAATCATCCTAATGAAAAGGAATATGCTAAAGCAAGGGTTTGGGCAAAACATATAGTGAAAATAATGGAATAAGAATATATTTTATTTATTATATAAGATTGCTACTTATAAAAGTGGGGGATTAAAGCCTTTTGACTTAGCAAAACGAGTTTACTAGCTTTATTGCACTGATTTGATGTATAATAGCATAGAATAGTTATTTGTTGAGGTGGAATATGTTTAATTTAACAGAAGAATATATTAAAGAACGTTGTTCAAGTAATATTACTTTTATAAGAGGAAAAGAATATAAAATAAAAAAGAGAATAAGGTCTATAAAATATGATCCAAATGATAAGTGCGTATCAGCAATTGTATCAGGAACAATGGATTATTTGGTTTTTGCGAATTTTACTTCTGATGGGAAACTTTTAAGTGCACAATGTAATTGCCCTGCATATAGTAAGTATTGGGGTAATTGTAAACATATAGTTGCAATGCTACTTGAAATAGCTGATAGGGATGCACATGGAGACTTTAACGAACTAATAAATAAATATACTGTTGAAAAAATTATCAATCATTTTAGAAATAGGTATGTTTATAATAAAATACCTATTAATGTTGAAATAACTTATGGGTATGATAGTGATAAGTATGAGCACAGTGTTGAAAAATATTCATATGTTAGTTTGGCTGTTGGAGAGAGTAGGCTATATAAAGTAAAAAGTATGAGAAATTTTTTAGAGAGTATTATATTAGGTGAACCAATGTATTATGGTAAAAAGTTCACATTCGATCCTAGAATGCACGTGTTTAAGTATGAAGATAGGCCTATATTAGAAATGTTAAAGGAAATTTATGAGAATGAAGAATATATAATGCCATATACAAATAGATATTATGCAAATAGTCATTTTTCTAGGAACAAAGTTTTCCTTACTGATAGTTTAACAAAGAAATTTTTTAGTATATTGGGTGACAGACCGTTTAATGCTATGATATTAAATAAATCATATTCTAATATTAGAATAAAGCAATCGATGTTGCCAATTGATTTTACTGTTGATAAAGCTGATAATGATTTGCTATTAAAAATGAATTGTAGTAGCGATATTGTTCCACTTGTTAATGATGGAGAATATGTTTTTTTTCAAGATGAAATATATAATTTGACATATGAACAGAAACAGAATTTTATACCATTTTATAATGAATTAAGGCGTAATAGGCAGAAAGCAATTGTCATTCCAGATATGTATAAAGAAACTTTTGTGTCAGAGATATATCCATTAGTTAAAAAAATTGGTGATGTAAGTATTGATGAAGAAGTTGAAGCTTTAATATATAAACCTGATTTAAAACGAGAGATTTATTTTGACATGGAAAATGATAATTTAATAGCAAAAATCAAGTTTGTATATGGAGATATAATAATCAATCCATTTTTACATGATGAGAAAAATGTTACTGGAGATGAAAGAATATTAGTAAGAGATATTGAGGGAGAAAACAAACTTCTTAAAATAATAGAGGAAGCTGGATTTAAAGTTTTAAATGGTCAAATATATCTTGAAAATGATGATTATATATTTGATTTTTTATATTATACACTACCTAAAATTCAAAATTGTGCGTATGTATTTTATTCTGATACTTTTAAAAATACTAAAATTAAGGATGCATCATCATTTAAAAGTGGAATTAGGTTGAATAAAGAAAATGACATATTAGAATTTAGTTTTAGTATAGATGGAATTTCTGATGATGATATCAAGGAAGTATTAATGTCTTTTAAAGAGAAAAAAAGATATTTGAAGCTTAAAGATGGAACATTTATACCTTTTGATGTTCCTGAGATGAGGGCAATAAGTGATATAATTGAAGGATTAGATATAAATGTCAAGGATTTTGAAGATAAAGTTGCAAATATACCTAAATATAAAGCATTATATTTAGATGAAAAAATAAAAAATACAGGTAAAATGAATATTAAAAGAAATCTTCAATTTAAGGAATTAGTTCAAAACATTAAAGAACCTGGAGATATTGATTATTCTGTTCCAGAAGAATTAAATGCTACTCTTAGAGATTATCAAAAATTTGGATTTAAATGGCTTAAAACATTATCTTTCTATGGTTTTGGTGGTATTTTAGCAGATGACATGGGTCTTGGAAAAACATTACAAGTATTAACATTTATTCTTTCTGAAAAGAATGAAAAAGATTGTGAACCAAGCCTTATTGTAGTACCAACTTCATTGGTATACAATTGGCATGCTGAAGTTGAGAAATTTACACCTCAGCTTAGTGTACTTATGATTTCAGGAAACAAGAATGAAAGGCTTGAAGCGTTAAATCATGTTAACAATTATGACTTGGTAATAACGTCATATCCATTAATAAGAAGAGACATAGATTATTATAAGGATATTCATTTTAGATTTTGCATATTGGACGAAGCACAGTATATAAAGAATCCGCAATCACAAAATGCTAAATCTGTAAAAAAGATAAATGCAAAGGGGCGATTTGCTTTAACAGGTACTCCTATAGAAAATTCACTCACAGAACTTTGGTCTATATTTGATTTTCTGATGGAAGGTTATCTTTCAAATCGTAAGAAATTTGTTTCAAAGTTTGAAAAACCTATTGTGAAAGATCAAGATAATGAAGCGGTTGAAGAATTAAGGAGATTTATACGTCCATTTATTCTTAGAAGATTTAAAAAAGATGTATTAAAGGAATTGCCTAATAAAATAGAACATAAATTGATGGCAGAACTTACTAAAGAACAAAAAAAAATATATGTTGCATATTTAAATAAAATAAGAGGCGAATTAGAACAGGAGATAGCAGAAAAAGGGTTTAAAAAGAGTCAAATTAAGATTTTAGCAGCATTGACAAGGCTTAGGCAACTTTGTTGTCATCCTTCGTTATTTATTGATGAATATTATGGAGAAAGTGGAAAACTAAATCTTTTATCTGAAATTATTAATGAGTCATTAGAAAGTGGTCACAGAATACTCTTATTTTCTCAATTCACAGGTATGTTGTCTATAATAAAGGATATGCTTTTAGAGAAAAATATTGATTTTATGTATTTAGATGGTTCAACAAAATCTAAGGATAGAGGCAAACTTGTAGAAGATTTTAACAAGGGAAAGGGAAGCATATTTTTGATATCACTAAAAGCTGGAGGTACAGGGCTTAACCTTACTGGAGCTGATGTTGTAATACATTTTGACCCATGGTGGAATCCAGCTGTTGAGGAACAGGCAACAGATAGGGTTTATAGAATAGGGCAAAAGAATGTTGTACAGGTAATGAAGATTATTACAAAAGGAACAATAGAGGAGAAAATTTTTGAACTCCAGCAGAAAAAGAAGAAAATAATTGATACTGTAATTAAACAAAATGAAACATTGATAACAAAAATGAGTGAAAAAGATATTATGGAACTTCTAAAAATGTAATTGGGCATATGGAAATTAAAGCATTTGAAAGAAAATAACGAGTTAAAGCTGCGACGTAAAAGGGACTATTATTTACTTGAATGGAGAGTTAAGTGAATATATGTTAATAATATATGAGGTAAAGAGTTCGGATTATGGCTAGACTTATCCAACTTTAAGTGAAAATATGTTAATAAAGCATGAAATATTGTTAACACAATCGTCTTTGCTAACATATGTCTTAAATAAATATATGAAATTAATGCACCCTCCAATTGGGTGCATTAATTTTTACAAATCTATTTTGTTTTCAATCAAATAAGAAGTTGCAATGAACATACCTATAAAAATTAATATACTAAATATAGTTCCAGCAATATTCAGCTGTACTACTCCATGACCAATTGAAATAAGAGAATTACTGCTAAATGAAATACTGGATACTGAACCAGATAATATTTGTAAACTATCAGATTTAAATGATAAATTATAAGGTAAAATATTTATAATGAATATTTGTAATCGAATTATAATGAAGTTTAATATTAAAAATGTTATAAATGCCATAAAACTGCTTAATTTACTAGATTTTAAGGCAATTCTTGTTATTGTAATAGAAAAATATACTATTAGAATAAAAATAAATGTATATAACAAACTTGAAAATATTGATACAATTATAAATGATTTAGAATAAAGTAAGTTTTTTAGTAGTGATAGTATGACCTGCGATAATGAATTTTTAGCTATTAGATTAATGGAAAATATAGATAATATACAACAAAATACAAACCATACAAAAGCAGCAATCATTTTGCTTGCTAGAAATTTTCTACCACCAACAGGAAGTGTGAATGTTAAGTATCCTCTTTCTTCATAAAGCTCATTTTTAAAACTATTTATACTAAATATTAAAAGAATTACATATACTGCAAACCAAATCAATATTCCAAGAATAACTCTTAATTCACCATTATCAATTCCAACTAATAATGCAATACATAATAATATTGCTGAAATAAAAGCACCAAAAAAAAGTTTGAAATTTCCTTTAAATTCGTATTTGATAAGCCTATCCATTATATATTCCCCCTTTTACTCTGCAAATATTTCTCTGTATATTTCATCTATAGATTTATTATTCTGAATTCTAAGTTCTTCTGCATTTTCTTCTTTAATAATGCGTCCATAGGATATGAATGCAACATCGTCAAAAATTCTTTCAATATCCTTAACCAAATGAGTTGTTATTATCATAGAGCTGTTTTTAGTATAGTTGTTTATTATGGCATCTAATATTTTTTCCCTTGCAACAGGATCTACCCCTGCGATAGGTTCATCTAATACATAAAGCTCTGCTTGTCTAGATAAAACTAAGCTTAGATTTAACTTCTCAGTCATCCCTTTTGATAATGATGTTACTTTCATATTTTTATCGAGTTTCATGAATTTAAGAAGTTCATTTATTTTGTTCTCATCAAAATCATCATAGAAATCCTTAAATAATTGTACTGCATCCTTTATTTTCATCCATTTGTATATATAATTTTTATCAGGAAGGTATGAAACAATTTTTTTGCTTTCAATTCCAGGTTTCATTCCAGATACTAAAATTTGGCCACTAGATTCCCTTAATAGACCTGTTATTATCTTTATTAATGTTGTTTTGCCACTACCATTTGGACCTAGCAATCCTAATATTTTCCCTTTTTCTAATTTTAAATTTAGATTAGTAAGTGCCATTTTTTTACCATAATTTTTACATAAATCATTTGCTTCTAATACATAATTCATTTTTATACCTCCTGCTCATATTCATTGGAAATCATTTCAAGTATTTCATTTTTATCAAAGCCTAAATGTTTCATTTTTTTAATAAAATTAGAAAGAATATCTTGACCCATATCTATTTTTAATGATTTTATTGCATTTTCGTTTTTAGTAACAAACCTACCCATTCCTCTTTGAGTGAATGTTAATCCTTCTCTTTCTAGTTTTGCATATGCCTTTTGAATAGTATTTGGATTAACCTTTATTTTAAAAGAAAGTTCCCTTACAGATGGCAATTTATCTCCTTCCTTGATTTTATTTGAAGCTATTTGGACCTTAATGTAATTAACTATTTGAATATAAATAGGTTCTATATTGTTAAATTCAATGTTCAATTTACCACCTCTCTTAATGTATTAGTTTACTACGTATATAATACACTAATACATTAGAGCTGTCAACAGTTTTTTAGAATTACAAGTAGGAAATCGAAGTTCCGATGTTTTGCTTTAGCAAAACGAGTTCACTTTGTAAATTATAATTACGTTTTTGTAAGATATATCTTACAGAATATTCAATCTAAATTAAATAAAGTATGATAAAATATAAGGAGCGTTATTTCAATAATATATTTTTAGGAGATGATTTATATGAAATCGTATATACTAAAGAGAACTTTAAGTTTAATACCCATTTTTTTTGGAATATTATTGATATTGGGAATAATGTTTGCTGCTCTTCCAGGTGATTGCCTGAGTACTAATATAGGAATGGATCCAAAAGTAAAACATCAGCTAAGGGAACAGCTTCACCTAAATGATTCAAAGATAGTACAATTCGGATATTGGATAAAGAGCACCTTTAAAGGAGAATTTGGGTATGATGCATGGGGAAATGATTATAAGCCTATGTTAAGAAGAGCCATAAAGAATTCTTTAAAATCATATTCAGCTGCATTCTTACTAAGCTTTATTATTTCTATTCCTCTGGGAATAATAGCTGCATATCATTTGAATGGGATATTTGACAGAATAATAAGAGTGATTATTTCTATATTTTCATGTATGCCTGAGTTTATGGTTGCATTGCTAATTGGATTGTTTGTAAATTATGGTGCTGAAATTTCTCAGGTATATTCTAATACTGCATATTTAACTCCTGTACCAAAAACAAAATTTAATATGTATTTAGCTATGATTACTGTACTGGTTTTAATAACTTGCTCTGGATTGGTAAGATATGTTAGAACAAGTGTGCTTGATATAATAAATAAAGATTATATAAGAACTGCTAGATCAAAGGGTTTAAAAGAAAGAATTGTTTTATATAGACATGGACTTAGAAATGCTCTTATTCCAATAATTACACATATTGGCAATACTCTTATAATAATGATATCATCTTCTATAACTATAGAAATTGTTTTAGGGTACCATGGTATTGGATTTACAATGTATACTGTAATTTTAAGAAGGCAATATTGGTTAATGTTATCTCTTACATTTTTTGTTGTTATTTTTACACTTTTAATTAATTATTTTATTGATATTTTTTATGCGATGATCGATCCTAGAGTTAGATACAACAGATATTTATCAAGACATTGAAAAACTTTGTGAGAATATATTTAATATAAGTAAAATTATTAAGTTTATTATAAATATTGCAACAAAACCAATATGTTAGCACTAAATGCTTTTATTGAAGCTGCAAGCACATGTGAACACGGTAGAGGGTTTGCTATAGTGGCAAATAAAGTAAGTAATTTAGCTGAACAGTTTGAACAATATTCATATTGGCTTTGTATACTTTATCAATAATCGGAATATGACATTAATTGGAATGTAACATTTTAATCTAGCATTTAAATTATAAGATACATGTTTACCGAATTGAAGTATTATTGCTTCTTCTCCAGTTTTAATGGTATAAATTCCCGATAAAAGTAATATTGCGATTATAATCATAGAAAAGACAGATATAATCGATTTTATGTTTGTTCTTGGTAGTTTTGTTTTTGGTAGTCTTGTTTTAATTTGATACGTTTTTTTTTTAATAAAGAGGGAATTATAACTAAATGTAGAATTGACTAAGAAGGAGAACTAGGGGACAGTTCATTTATATAAGATTAATTGGAAAATATTAACATAAAAGAATGGTAAATATATGAGGTAAAATATGATTAATAGAGAAAACGTAAAAGATGTATTGACATTGGCTCTTCCTGCTGTGGGAGAGATGATTTTGTATATGATGATATGGGTTTTCGATACCATGATGCTTGGAAAATATGGAGGTAAATTGGCAGTTTCTGCAGTAGGATTAAGTTCAGAAATAATATATACTTTTGTTAATATACTCATTTCAACAAGTATAGCTGTTGGGGTAACTTCTTTAGTAGCAAGAAGAGTAGGAGCGAAAGAATATGATAGTGCAGGAGAATATGCAACTTTGAGTTTAGTAATTTCAATTGGTATTGCATTGGCATTATCTGTAATATTTTTTATATTCTCTAAAGAAATATTGGTGGCAGCTAAGGCAGATAATAGCATATTATATCTTGGGATAATATATATGAAAATTTGTTCAATAGGAATATTTTTTAGTATGCTGACTACTGTATTAAATGCTGTATTAAGAGGAGAAGGAAACACGAAAACACCTCTTATTGCTTCTTTTATAATAAATTTAATAAATATTACATTAGATTGGTTACTTATTTTTGGACATTTTGGATTACCTAAGTTAGGTACAAAGGGAGCTGCAATAGCTACATCTACTGCAAATTTTATAGGCTTTTTATTTATATTTATTTATGTTTTTAAAAGATGTAAAATTAAGCCGAGAATTAAATATATTAAAAAGTTTAATATAAAAAAGTTAAAGGAACTTTTAACATTATCTATACCATCAGGGTTACAAGAATCTGCATTTAGTATATGCAGATTGATTAATATGGTTATGATTATGACTCTTGGAGATATTGCATTTTCAGCAAACCAAATAACAACAACAATAGAATCATTATCATTTATGCCAGGTTGGGGATTTGCTGTTGCAGCAACTACTTTAGTTGGTCATAAGATAGGTGAAAAGGATTACAAAAAGGCAAAGGAATATGGTGATACATGTATATTTCTTGGTATGTCTATAATGGCAGTATGTGCAGTCTTATTTGTACTATTTCCTAATTTCTTAATTAGTCTATTTATAAAAAAGGATGAAATACAGGTAATTAAATTAGGAGCTTCATGTTTAATGATTGCTTCATTAGAACAAATACCTACTGCAATATCAATGGTGGTTGGAGGAGCACTTAAAGGTTCAGGAGATACCAGAAGACCTTTTTTAGTTGCGTTTATATCTAATTGGATTATTAGATTACCTCTTATGTATTACTTCATTTATTTGAATAAATCACCAGTAACATATGTTTGGTGGATTACAGCGATTCAATGGACATTTGATGGTTCGCTAATTTTTATAATGTATAGAAGGAAGTTTACTAATAAGTTTTCTTGTTATCACTAGTTTTCAGCGATTTTCATGTCAAAAAGTTTAGAAAAACTTACTAATGTATTATATAAATAATATATATAATTTTACAAAGTTAAAATATAATAGGGTCTAAATAAATTTAAGAAATTTAGGGGACGGTTCATTTGTTTTACTTCAATTTATAATTTAGTCCGTAAAGCCACTGTGCTTTGTGATTGTGGATGTAAGGAATTTAAATAATAGCCATTCGATATGTTCAATAGTTTCTCCTAATAAATTGAAGCTAGTAAATAATGAACTGTACTCTATTTCTAGTTTTAAATTTTACATTAAAACTAGAAATTACATTGACAGCATAAATATACTAGTATATACTTAGCTTGTACTAAGTTTGCTAAAATTAGTGTTAAAATTTAATATTTATGATTTTAGGTGCCTAGCTATAGGTGAAAAGGGAATGTGGTTAGAATCCACAACAGCCCCCGCTACTGTATTTGATTACGAACCTTTATTAACCACTGAAATGCTATTAGTATTTTGGGAAGGAAAAGGTAAGGATAAATCATAAGTCAGGAGACCTGCCTAAAAACGTTTTACGTAAGCTTTCGGAGGGAAATGCTTATCCAAAATAGTGTTAGTTAACTATAGAAGATAAATTCTCGGCTTATGTCGAGAATTTTTTTTGAGTGAGTGTATGAGTGTATGTACAAGCATGAATGAGTGCGAGTGTATGCACAGTTTGGGTATAGCTTAGCGGTTTAAGGCTAAGGGACAGTTCACTCCTTTATCTTTTTAGTTTAGTCGCTTTATAGCATGTACTTTTAATTTATTTGAATTTTTAAATGAGAGAATAAGTATCGAGTGAATTCGTTTTGTTAAACCAAAACATAGGTACTTTAGGTGAAGACTCTATCCCACCTGAACTAAAAAGCTTAAATCTCTTGCTTATAAAAGAGGGAGTCTTGGAGAAGCGATAAATAATAAAGGTAGTGAAAATAGTGAAAATAGTGAAAATAATGAAAATAATGTTCCAAAGGAATAGAGAATTAGTGCAGATTTTTCTAAGTAAATAAAGTTAAGAAGTTTAATTACAAATACATTTTTTACTTAATTGATTTGTAATTAAAAAATTTGAACTAGATTGTCCAGTTGAAACTAAAGATGTGAACCGTCCCCAAAAACAGGAGGTAAAACTAATGAACCGTCCCCATAAAATTACTTTAGTAGTGGTTTTAATGATTTTAGTATTGATATTAATGTTTATAGCAGCGTTAGCTTGTGGTAAAGTTAATTTGCTTACTATTGATAAAGAGTTAGGTTCAACCATATTGTTCAAGGTAAGACTACCTAGAATAATTTTAGCTATTATTGTTGGTGGGGCTCTTTCTGTAAGTGGTGTGGTTTTGCAGTGTCTTTTGAATAATCCACTTGCAGATTCTTATACACTTGGTATTTCATCAGGAGCTGCATTCGGAGCATGTTTATCAATATATATAAATATTACTTGTGATATAAATATTCCAACTCAACCTATGGCAGTATTGTTTTCATTAATAGTGTTAATAATTGTAATTTGGATGGCAAAAAGCAAGGGATATTTGACAACTTCTAGTTTGGTGCTTGCAGGTATAATTGTTGGTTCTGTATGTTCAGCAGGTGTGAGTTTTTTAAAAGCATTAGCCGATGAAAATGCTACTGCCATGATATTTTGGTTGATGGGTAATTTAGCATCGAAAAGCATGGAACAAGTTTTATCTTTAGGAATCGTGATTTTGTTTGGTATAGCAATATGTATGTATTATTCTAAAGAATTAAATATTATGACTATGGGTAGAAGAGAATCTCTTTTAGTAGGAGTGAATTATGATAGAATTTATAAAACATTACTTATTGTATGTACTATTATGACAGCATTTTGTGTATCACTATGTGGAATAATTGGATTTGTTGGATTGGTAGTACCTCACTTAACTAGGCTCATGGTAGGAGCTGATAACAGAAAAATTATTTCTATAAGTACATTAATGGGAGCTTCATTACTTCTTGCAGCAGATACTATAACAAGGAGTGCACTTGCACATGAACTTCCGGTAGGCGTTTTAACTACTCTTATTGGGGGACCATTTTTCTGTTATATATTTATGACCAAGAGAGTAGAATAAGTTTTTTTGAGTTTTTGAATTATGATTTGATAAATATTAAGAAATATTAAGAAATATTAATGAACTCATTTTGCTAAAGTAAAACATCAGAATTTCAGGTAGATACTCTATTCAAACTGAAACAAAAGGCTTTAATCTTTCACTTATACTTATATTAGCAGGAGTATTATATAATTAATAAATCTTATATGCACGTGGGGATTAGTATTATGAAGGGTATTATAATTGATAATTTAACTGTTAAATATGGTAAAAGGTACATATTGAAATGCATTAGTGCAGAATTCCGAAAAGGAAAAATGTATGGCATTATTGGACCTAATGGAGTTGGAAAAAGTACATTGCTTTCTGCAATCACAAAACTTATAAAGATTGAAACTGGAAAGGTATACATCAATGGTAAAGATAATAAAAAATATAGCATAAAAAATTTAGCAAGGGAAATTAGTTTTATGTCTCAAAGTTTTGAGTTGAAATTTCCATATACTATTGAACAAGTAGTTGCTATGGGAAGATATCCTTTTAGTGAAGGAAAATTAAATAGTGAAGATATCGTACTTGTTGAAAAATCTCTTAAAGAGGCGAATTTGTATGATATGAGACAAAAAAAGATAAATGAACTTAGTGGTGGAGAAAAGCAAAGGGTGTTATTTGCAAAAACTATGTGTCAAAATACTGATTTAATATTAATAGATGAGGGAATAAGCAATGCAGATATATATTACCAAATAAAGTTTATAAAGATTTTAAAGGATAAGGTAACTAGAGAGAACAAAACAGTTCTATTTATAATGCATGATTTGACTTTAGCTAGAAAATTTTGTGACGAAATTTTAATTCTAAAAGATGGAAATGTATATGATTTTGGAACAAGTAAATATGTATTAAATGAAAAAGTTCTTTATGATGTTTTTAATGTAAAGGGGAGATTTATAGGAAATGCATTGGAAATAAAATAAATGATTATTTTTAGGGCTACTATATAAATTTATATGGTAGTGTAAAAAATATATTTTATAATCAATAACTAAAATATGTAAATGGAGGCAAAATAACATGAAAAAAAAGTTAGTATTTAGTATTGTATTAATGGTTACTATGATTTTTTTACTATCAGCGTGCGGAAATGATGATACGTCTGATACAGGTAAGAGTAACAATACAAAAAAGGTTTCTGTAAAACATAATGTGAATAAAAACATTAACAATAACAATGACAATGTAAAAGTAATAAAGTTTGTTGATGATATGGGGAAAGAGGTTGTTATGAAACAACCAGCAAAAAGGATAATTTCACTATATTCAGCACATACAGAGAATTTATTTGCATTAGGATTAGATAAAGAGATAATAGGAGTTAGCAAGAGTGATAGGTTTCCCGAGGCTGTTAAGACAAAGAAAACTTATAGTTTCAAAGATGATCCCGAAACTATAATTGCAGCAAAACCTGATTTGGTGTTGATAAGAACAATGATAGCAAAGGGATATCCTGATTTTGTTAATTCACTAGAGAATGCAGGCATAAATGTTGTAACATTATATGTAACTGATTTTAACGATTTTGATGATTATATTGATAAACTTGGAATGCTTACTGGTAAAGAAAAAGAAGCAAAAGAAAAATTAAAAGAATTCCATAAGGCTGTTGATGAAATTAAAGCAAAGGCAGAAAAAATAACTAAAAAGAAAAAGGTATATTTTGAAAGTAGGAAGAAGAGTTATCAGACTGCAACACCAAATAGTTTTGCTGGTACTGCACTCAAATTAGTTGGTGCAGAAAATGTTGCAAGTGATTTAGAAGTTTCAAAAAAATCTTCAACTGTTGTTAGCTATGGTGAAGAGAAGTTGCTTTCTAAAGCTAATGATATTGATGTTTTTGTTGCACAAAAAGGTGTTATGAATAAAACAGTTAGCATTGATGAAATTAAATCAAGACCAGGATTCGACAAAATAAAAGCAGTTAAAAATGGTGATATTTATATTATTGATGAAAAATTAATATCAGCATCGAGTTTTAGATTCGTTGAAGGACTTAAATTATTACAAAAGATGATCTATCCTGAGCTATACAAATAGTAGTATCATACAAGCATTGTATAAGATATTTGAAACAAAATAATAAGTATAACAAATCAGATATGTTGTATATTTTGTGTTAGACGAGGAGAGAGATTTTGCTGATATAATAAGTATTATATAATTTCTATTAATTCATAAAGTCATATATCAATGTCAAAGTCGTTCTCTAATACTGAACGAATAATTCTCTTGTCAGTTATAAAGTCATATATCAATGTCAAAGTTTTATTGATATAATAGGAATTTTATAACTTGATAAGTATATATAGAAGATATAATAGACTTAACTTTAAACTGAGGGAATACGAATTTTTATAACTTGATAAGTATATATAGGAGAGATAAATATGGCTAAAATTATGCTCCAAGGTACAGCATCTTCAGTTGGAAAAAGTATTTTGGTAACAGCACTATGCAGAATTTTTAAACAAGATGGTTATAGAGTTGCACCATTTAAATCGCAAAATATGTCGCTAAATTCTTATATTACTTTAGACGGCAAAGAAATGGGAAGGGCACAAGTTCTTCAGGCTTATGCGTGTGGATTACAACCAGAAGCTTATATGAATCCAATATTATTGAAACCTACATCTGATAAAAAATGTCAGATAATAGTTAACGGTAAAGTATGGGGAAATTCTACTGCAATGGAATATCACAATATAAAGCTTAACTTTAAAGATATGCTTATAAAACAGTTTAATGAGATGGAAAAAAATTTTGACATAATAGTTATGGAAGGAGCTGGAAGTCCTGCTGAGATTAATTTACGCGATAGAGATATAGTTAATATGGGTATGGCAGAACTTGTAGATGCACCTGTAATCCTTATAGGTGATATTGATAAAGGTGGTGTTTTTGCATCATTAGCAGGTACAATGCTTTTGTTAAAAGATGATGAGAGAAAAAGAGTAAAGGGAACTATAATAAATAAATTTAGAGGGGATGTTGAAATATTAAAACCAGGATTAAATATGCTTGAGGATATCATTCATATTCCATGTGCAGGGGTTGTACCATACTTCAAACTAATATTAGAGGATGAAGATGGTGCTGTAGAATTTAATAAGTATATAACAGGAAAGATAGATATTGCTGTAATAAAGTTACCACATATATCGAATTTTACCGATATAGATGCACTACATATTGAAGAAGACGTATCAGTAAGATATGTATCTTCAAAGAATGAATTTGGTACTCCTGACTTGGTTATTGTACCTGGAAGTAAAAATACAATAGAAGATTTGAAAACTATAAGACAAAATGGATTAGAAAAAGTAATTAAAGAATATGCCAATTCTACAGGAGGCTTAATAATAGGTATATGTGGTGGATATCAAATGCTTGGCAATGTACTTAAAGATCCATATAAAACTGAATCAAGCCTACAAGAAATAGAAGGTATGAAATTATTAGATATAGAAACAACTTTTGAAAATGAAAAGATTATGGCTAGGATTGAGGGGATTTCTAGTAGAGAGAGAGCTAAATGTGCAAAACTTTCATTATTTGATGGTAATATTTATGGATATGAGATTCATATGGGAAATTGTATATATGGAAATAATGTTCAGCCTATGTTTAAAATAACTAATAAAAATGGAAGTAAAGTTGAATATATTGATGGAGCTGTAAACAGTAAAGGAAATGTGATGGGAACCTATATACATGGAATATTTGATGGAGTGGAATTTAGAGAATATGTTATTAATATGCTAAGAATTAAGAAAGGGATTAAAACTAGAAAATCAGTTGTATACGAAAGTTTAAGAGAGAAAGAAATTGATAAACTTGCTGATATTGTAAGAAGTAGTTTGGATATGGAATTTATATACAAAATAGTGGGGCTTAAAGATGCTCAATAAACATTATAGAACTATAGATAATTTGACTTTATATTACAAAGAACTCGTAGAGAGGAATTTCAATTATGTTTTATGTACTTGATATAATTATTGCTGTAATTATTGATTGGATTGTGGGTGATCCCCGTGGATTGCCTCATCCTGTTATATATATAGGAAAATTAATAAAATTATTAGAAAGGAATGGTAGAAACATATGCAAAACCGATAATACATTAAGAATATTTGGTGGATTAATAGTTCTTATAGTAATGATTGTTAGTTTTGTTATACCATTTAGTATATTATTCATAACAAAATCAATGCCAATAGTACATCATGTTATTAATATATTGATACTTTGGACTACTCTTGCGTGTAAATGTTTAAAAGATGAAGCTAAAAAAGTGCTTAATTCACTTAATAAGGATGATATTGAAGATGCAAGAATAAAGTTATCTTATATTGTTGGCAGGGAAACTAGCAATTTAAATGAAACAGAAATAATAAGAGCAGATATTGAAACTGTAGCGGAAAATGTTTCAGATGGCGTTATTGCTCCATTAATATTTGCAATTATAGGTGGAGCACCTCTTGCAATGATGTATAAAGGAATAAATACTATGGATTCAATGTTAGGATATTTAACTAAAGAATACAAGTATATTGGATTCTTCCCTGCAAAAGTTGACGACATATTTAATTTTATACCTGCAAGATTGACAGGGGTTCTTATGTGTTTGTGTGCACCATTGATTGGAGGAAATATTTTCAATAGTATAAAAATTATGCTTAGGGATAGAAAAAATCATAAGAGTCCTAATTGTGCATATCCAGAAGGAGCAGCAGCGGGAACTATGGGTATACAATTAGGAGGAACTAATACTTATTTTGGTGAAGTTATATATAAGCCAACTATAGGTGATAAAATAAATGAATTAAAAAAAGAACATATTAATTATTGTATTAGATTGATGTATGGTTCAGAAAGTTTATTATTGATTATTTATTGTGGATATAATTTTATTGATTTTATAAAATTTCCACTTCTATAAGTGTAATATTGAAGTGTTTTGCTTTAAGTGGAGTAGATTCTCCACCTGAAGTTTTTATGTTTTGTCTTAGCAAAACGATTTCACTATTGGTTAGAGTAAATTGTTGAGGAGATGTTTTATGATACATGGTGGAGATGTTTATACAGATGGAATATTAAAAGATATAGAATTATTAGATTATAGTTCAAACATAAATCCTCTTGGTATACCATATTCCTTTATGAGTAATATTGACAGTGCTATAAATAATTTAGTTAGATATCCAGATATTGAATATAGAAAAGTTAAATATTCATTAAAAGAGTATACAGATGTATCATCGGAAGAATTTTTTATTCTGGGTAATGGGGCAGCTGAAATAATTGATTTGGCTATAAGTATGCTAAAAAAAATACTTATAGTTGTTCCTTCTTTTATAGAATATGAAATTAATGCAAAAAAATGGGGATGCAAAATAGAATATTCACATTTAATTAAGAAAAATTATGACAAAACACTACATGATTTTACATATAACTATGAGGATATACTGAATAAGCTTAAGTATGTTGATGGTATTATAATTGGACATCCAAACAATCCAAATGGAAGTATTATAGATAAAAATGAATTTAAAAATATATTAATGTATTGTGAAAATAATAAGAAAATAATAATAGTTGATGAAGCATTTATCGAATTCACAGGAAATATTGATAATAGTTTTATAAGTGAAGTAGAAAAGTATAAATGTTTAATAATAATAAGAGCACTTACAAAATTTTTTGCTATGCCAGGTATAAGATTTGGATATGGAGTAAGTAGTAATAAGAAACTTGTAGAATTAATCAAAATGAGACAAAATCCATGGAATATAAATGCTTTTGCTGAAGTTGCGGTTCAAAATGTACTTAAGGATAAAAAATATATATACAATACTTTAGAATGGATTAGAGAAGAAAAAGAGTTTATGATTGATAAATTGAAAAGAATATATTTTATAAATAAAGTTTACAGAACAAATGTGAACTATGTATTGTGCGAGATTAAAAATATTGATTGCTATGAATTGTATGAAGAATGTTTAAAAAGAAACATTCTTATAAGGATGGCTGATAATTATAGAGGATTAAACAAATATTATGTTAGGTTTGCTATAAAGGATAGGAAGTCTAATGTTACATTTTTAAATGCACTTAATAGTATATAAAAGTTTTTAATATTTTATTGGTTTTACAAGACTTTTACTTCTATGAGTGGGAGAGTGAAGATTTTACTTCATGTGGAGTAGAGTATCCACATAAAGTTCCGATGCTTTTATTTAGCAAAATAAGCTAACTTGTATTAGGCATTTTCAAAAAACTAGTTATTATGCTAGCCTATTATGAATAAGTTAGTTGTGTGGTGGAGGTAATATTTTATGAAGTCAATAATAATTTCCTCGAACTCTAGTGGTGGGGGAAAAACAACAGTTGCATTAGGACTGATGAAGGTTTTAAAGAATAGAAATTATAGTGTACAGGGCTTTAAGGTAGGACCAGATTATATTGATACAGCATTTCATTCAAGGATAACAGGGATTGATTCAAGAAATTTAGATTTATACCTTATGAGTGAAGAAGGAATTAAGGCAAGCTTTTCTAGGGGGAAGGGTGATTTTGGTATTGTAGAAGGTGTAATGGGACTATATGATGGCAAAGGAATAGATGAAAAATATTCTACATATCATGTAGCTGAATTGCTAGATTTGCCTATTGTACTTGTGTTATCTCCTAAAGCACAGGTAGCAACATTATGTGCAGAAATAAATGGGATGATTAATTTTAGAGAGGCGAATATTGAGGGCGTAATATTAAACAATATTAGCGAATCTTATTATAAGCTACTTAAGAGGAGTATAGAAGAAAATTGCAAAATTAAAGTGTTTGGATATTTGCCTAAAAATGACGAAATAGTTTTAAAAAGCAGACATCTTGGTCTTATTCAAAGCAGTGAAATATACGATTTAGAAAGGAAAATTGAGTTATGTGCACAACTTTTAGAAAAAAATGTAGATATAGATGCTTTAATTAACTGCTTTAAACAAGCTCAAAAATATGAGGATGGGTATCATATTGAAAATAAAGGTATTAGAATAGGTGTGGCTAGAGATGAAGCTTTTAATTTTTACTATAAGGAAAATTTAGAATTACTAAGCGAAGCTGGAGAAGTAGTGTTTTTTAGCCCTATTAGGGATAAAAAGCTTCCAGAAGACCTAGATTTTATATACTTCGGTGGAGGATATCCTGAAATATTTGCAGAGAAACTTTCTCAGAATAAAGATATGCTTGTAAGTATAAAAAAGGTACTAGAAAATGGGACAAGATGTTATGCGGAATGTGGTGGGCTTATGTATTTGACTAAAGGAATATTTTATTTAAATAAAGAAACATATGCACTGGATTGCCATTCTACAGAACAAAATTTAGTTGGATTTTTTAATGGATATACACATATGACTAAGCGTCTTCAAAACTTTGGCTATGCAGAGTTGGAAATAGTTAATGATAATGGATTGATACCTTTGGGATTAAAAATCAATTGTCATGAATTTCATAAATCTTGTGTAAATTTAGAAGAAAAAGTTATTTATAGTGTAACAAAAACAACATATGATGCTTCAGAAAAGAAGTGGAATTGTGGTTATGTGAAAAATAATGTACTTGCAGCTTATGCACATATACACTTCTTTGGAAATCTGAAATGGCTTGAATTCATGTTGAATACAAACAAAATAGATAGTAAGTGGTAGAAGATAGGTACTAGGTGCTAGGATTAATTAAGTTTTACAGAGGTATGGGCTTTTGATATATGCTTGCTAGTAGTTGTACAGGGTTACTAAGTACTAGGTTGATGGTGTACCAGAAGAAAAAAGAAAGTACAGGGTACAATTTGTTTTGTAGTACTGAATTTTATTGTTTTGCTGAACTATATGATGCTTGAAAATAACTTAAAATACTATTTTATATTTTATGGATTGAAGTTTGCTTATTTATATATGTATATTGTAATTGTAAAAGTATAAACTATGGAGGTATAAAAAAGTTAAAATGGGATATATTAGAGTTCCAATAGATATAGAAAAAAAGAGTTTTGAGATAATTGGTAAAGAGATGGGAAAAAGTAATTTTAATGAAAGAGAGCTTGCAATAATAAAAAGAACAATTCATACTACAGCTGATTTTGAATATAAAGACATTGTATATATAAGGGATGGAGCAATAGAAACTGCTCTTGAACTGCTAAAAAAAGGAACAACAATTTACACTGATACAAAAATGGCTCTTTCTGGAATAAATAGGATATCTTTAGAAAAATTAAATTGTAAAGTTGTATGTTATGTAAGTGATGAAGAAGTCGTAAATATTGCTAAAAAAAGAAACATAACGCGTTCGATGGCTGCGATTGAAAAAGCTGTTAATGATGGAGTTGAGTTTTTTGTGTTTGGAAATGCACCAACAGCACTTTTTAGATTAAAGGAACTCATTGAAGAAGGGAAAACAAATGCAAAATTTATCGTGGGAGCACCAGTTGGCTTTGTTGGAGCGGCAGAATCTAAAAAGGAAATAGAAAAGGTTGATATTCCTATGATTACTACTAGGGGAAGAAAAGGTGGTAGTACTGTTGCAGCTTCAATAGTCAATGCATTAATGTATATGCTTATAGAAAGATAAATATATTGGAGTAGATGTTTATGTTAGATTTATATGTATATAGTAATGGTAAAAAATTAAGATGTGGATATACAACTGGTTCTTGTGCTGCAGGAGCAGCTAAAGCTGCGGCTTATATGTTATATAATACTTCTAAAATTACTGATGTAAAAATTGTAACGCCAAAAGGAACTCAGCTTTTTCTTCCTATTGAGAAAATAGTAAAAGGGGAAAACTATGTCGAATGCTGTATTGTGAAAGATGGAGGGGACGATCCGGACATTACAAATGGTATTGAAATATGGGCGAGAGCTGATAAAAAAGAAAGTGGATATTTATTAAAGGGTGGTAAAGGTGTAGGAGTGGTAATGAGTGATGGATTATACGTGCCCAAAGAAGAATATGCTATAAATCCTGTGCCAAGAAAAATGATAGAAGATGCAGTAAGAGATGTTTTACCTAAAAACAGTGGAATTGAAATAACAATATTTGTACCAGAAGGAGAAGAAATAGCTAAGAAGACATTTAATCCAAGATTAAATATAATTGGTGGAATATCTATATTGGGTACGACAGGTATTGTTACTCCAATGTCAGAAGATGCTATGAAGGAATCTGTAAAATTAGAAATAAGAACTAAAGTAGCTAAGGGATATAAAGATATAGTGTTGGTATTTGGTAATATGGGGGAAGATATGGCTAAAAAAATCGATATAGATAGCGAGAAGATTGTTGTTATGTCAAATTATGTTGGATTTGCATTAGATTGTTGTACCGAGTTAAATATCAGAAAAGTACTAATTGTAGGGCATATTGGAAAGATGAGTAAAATATCTGCTGGGTGTTTTCATACACATAGCAGAGTTTGTGATGTTCGATTAGAGGTTATTGCACTAGAATTAGCATTAATGGGTGCACCAACTGGACTTGTTAAAAGAGTTTATGAACAAAGAACCACAGAAGGAGCAGTAAATATTATACCAGAATACTATAATAATATTTATAAAAATATAGGTAATAAAATAATTGATAGAATAAAAATGTATTCACATGAGAGTATTTATCCAGATGTTATTATGTATTCTATGGGTAGGGGTGTTTTGTATAATAGTATGCATTAATATCATTTTTCCTGTGATGAATTACATTGAAAAAGAGGTAATTTTTATGAGTAAAGTTTATATAGTTGGATTAGGACCTGGCAATAAGGACTATATTCTTCCTAAGGCGATTAGTACCTTAGAAAAATGCGATTTAATTATAGGATTTAGAAGAGCGATAAAAAGTATCGAATTTTTGAAAAAAAACAAGAAAATTGTAAATTCACTTAAAGAAATATTAAGCATAATAAAAACTAACAATTATAATAATATTGGTATTGTAGCATCTGGAGATCCATGTTTTTATGGTATAACAGTATATTTAAGCAAAAATGTTAATATTGATTTAGAAATTATTCCAGGAATAAGTTCTTTTCAATATTTAATGAGTAAAATTTCTATGCCTTGGCAAGGGGCATATCTAGGGAGTATGCATGGGAGAAAAGAGGAATTTTTAAATTCTGTAAAGAAAAATGACATTTCAATTTGGCTGACAGATAATAAAAATACACCAAGCGAACTATGTAAAATTTTAATCGCAAATTCTATTGATGCTGTAATATATGTTGGAGAAAATCTCTCGTATGATGATGAAAAAATAATCGATGGGAAAACAAGTGATATAGTGAATATGACATTTTCAGAGCTTTGTGTTGTAGTAATTAAAAGGTGATATGAGGTGAAAATTTGATTTATATAAGAGATGAAGAATTTATAAGAGGAAATTGTCCTATGACTAAAGAGGAGATTAGAATACTAAGTATTTCTAAAATGAAGTTAGATAAAGGTTATAATGTATTAGATATAGGGGCAGGTACAGGATCAATAAGTATACAAGCTGCAAAAATATGTAACAAAGGTCATGTAACTGCAATAGAGAGAGATGATGAAGCAATAGATATAATCAATAAGAATAAAAAAAAGTTTTCAGTAAACAACTTAAGCATATTAAAGGGAGAAGCTGTAGAATTGCTAAATTCTATAAATGAAACATATGATGCAATATTTATTGGCGGAAGTGGTGGAAATTTAGATAAAATAATTGAAAGTTGTTATTCAAAGTTGAAAAATGGCGGCAATATTGTGCTTGATTTTATTACAATTAGTAATGTTTATAAAAGTATGGAGACACTTAAGAGGCTTGGGTTGAATGCTCAATGTACTCAGATTTCTATAAGCAAAACTAGAAATAAAACATATATGCTTATGGCAAATAATCCTATTTTTATAGTAAGTGCAGAAAAGGCTTAAATTTTAGAAGAAATTTTATCAATTCTACAAGATTCTCACTTCTATTAAATAGGTGATTTTGGCTTTTGTCTTAGAGAGAGTAGAGTTTTTACGTGAAATGACGATTTTTGGTGCTGACAAATAAATATTTCTAAGTTCACAATATAGTAGAGTTCTGCATAAAGTTACGATTTTTGATTTAACAAAACAAGTTAACTATATGAATGAAGGTGTTATGTATGGCAAAATTGTATGGAGTAGGAGTTGGACCAGGTGATAAAGAGCTATTAACAATAAAAGCAGTTAGAATAATTGAGAATGCAGATGTTATAGTAGTTCCTACGGCTGTTGTAAATGGAAAAAGCATAGCATATGATACTGCAAAGGATTTTATAAATAAGGATACTTATGTCCTTTTTAAACATTTTCCCATGGGAGGGATTGAACAGGAAGAAAAAATATTTGAAGCATTTAGGTGTATACTAAAATATTTAAAAGAAGATAAAAATGTTGTTTTTTTAACTATTGGAGATCCATTTATTTATAGTACATATATATATTTATTAAATTATATTAAAGAATGTGGTTATGATATAGAAACAATACCTGGTATTACATCATTTTGTGCTTGTGCTTCTGTTTCTAATGAACATTTAGTGATAGGTGATGAGCCTTTAAAGATACTTCCAGCATCAAGATTGGATAGTATAAATGATGAAAAATTTTTAGTTATAATGAAAGTTTATAAAAATGAATGTAATGTTATAAATTTTTTAGAAAAAAGGGGCTACGAGTATACATATATAAAAAGAGCAGGAAGAAAAGGACAAACTATATTGAAGAAAAAAGAAGACATAATGAATAGCTGTGATTATATGAGTTTGATTATTGCTAGAAAGAAAGGAGATTGAGAAATGATTTATTTTATAGGGGCAGGTCCTGGAGATGTAGATTTGATTACTGTAAAGGGTAGAAAAATATTAGAAAAAGCTGATGTCGTAATTTATGCAGGATCATTAGTGAGTAGTAAGCATCTAGAATTTTGTAAGGAAGGCACAGAATTTTATAATTCTGCAAGTATGAATTTGGAAGAGATAATGAATGTAATAAAAAATGCTAATGAAGAAAATAAAACTATTGTTAGACTTCATACAGGAGATGCTTCAATATATGGTGCAATAAAGGAACAAATGGATGAACTTGACAAAAGTAAAATAACATATGAAGTAATTCCTGGAGTAAGTTCATGTACTGCAGCTGCAGCAGCAATAAAAAAGGAATTTACACTTCCAAGCGTAACGCAAACACTCATTCTCACAAGGGTTGAGGGAAGGACACCTGTACCTAAAAATGAAGATTTAGAGAATCTTGCTAGAATAGGTGCGTCTATGGCAATATTCTTATCAATAGGTATGATAGATAAAGTTGTTGAAAAATTAAGAAAAGGATATGGAAGAAATGTCCCTATTGCAGTTATTGAAAGAGCTACATGGGAGGATGAGAGAATAATATTGGGAACTTTAGATGATATTAAAAATAAAGTAAAAGAAGCAAGAATTGAGAAATGTGCACAAATTTTAGTTGGTGATTTTATAGATTGCGAATATGATAAAAGTAAACTTTATGATAAGTATTTTACTCATATGTTTAGGAAAGGAAGTACCAGTACAGATTTTCCTAAGTAAATAGATTAGTTAAAGTAGATTATTTACAAATATATTTCTTTTTGTTAATTTTACAAAAGTATCATTTTAAAAGTTATGTATTATTAAAAATGATGTATTGAAGAAATCTTATATAAATAAATTTTACAAATTTGGTATTGAGTGAACTCGTTTTGCTAAAGCAAAACATTGGTACTTCAGGTGGAGATTCTACTCCACATGAAGTAAAAAGCTTGAATCTCTCACTTATAGAAGGGGAGTCTTATAGAATCAATAAATTACTTATAGCCACAAATGGTAGTATAATTTCTTGTCCAACTTTTATAGATAATGGATAATGTATTGAAGTTTTCTGCATTAGGTTGAATAGAATTTTCATTTAAAATGCCGATATTTTGATTTTATAACTATATTTTGATTTTATAAAACGAGTTCATTTAATGAGTTCACTTATTTGAGTGATTAAAAGAGAGCTTGTGCTGTGTAATTCACATAATGCGCATGAATATAGGTGATTAATTATGAATATGGGTGATAAATGATGAATATAGGTGATAATACCAAGTTAGCTATTATTTCTATTACAAATAATGGAGATAGAATTGCACATAAAATAAGCAATTATTATGATGTTGATATATATTCAAGAATGTATGTTAAAGAAAATGGAATAAAAAGGATTGTAGCAAAAGTTTTTAAAGAATATAGAGGTATAATATTTATAGCTTCGACTGGTATTGCTATAAGAGCTATAGCTCCATTATTGAAAAATAAGATAGAAGATCCAGCGGTTATTTCAATAGACAACAGCGGTAAATATGTTATAAGTCTTGTAAGTGGTCATTTAGGTGGGGCAAATGAATTATCTTTGAGAATTGCAAATATTATAGATTCAGAGCCAATAATCACTACTGCTACGGATAATTTGGGAATTATTGCACCTGATATTATAGCAAAAAATAATGGGCTAATTATAGATGATTTTAGAATTTGTAAACATATAGCTTCGCTTTTGGTACATGGTAAAAATGTACTATTTATTGATGAAGATGAAATTATAAGTCTTCCAGTTGGATATGTAGATAGAGTTGAATATAATGGGCGTGAGTGTGATTGTGATAAATATGAATATAAGAATAATATATATATACACAATAATGATGAATATGTAGACAAGAATAATGAATATGAGTATATATATGAAGATAATAAATGTATATATAACTATCATGGAAAAATTGAAGGAGTTGTACTTATTACCAATAAATTAAATACAAATGATGTGCTTGTGAAAAAAATTGGGAATATGCATATAGGCACAAATATTCCTATATTAAAACTTATTAGAAGAAATATAGTGTTGGGTATAGGCTGTAGAAAAGATTATGATAGTTTAAAAATGAGGAAAAATGTTCTTTCAGAATTGGGGAAATACAATATTGATAAAAAAGCAGTAAGCATTATTTCGACTATAGAAATAAAAAAGGATGAGAAAGCAATAATTGAATTAGCAAATTATTTAAAATGTAGCATAAATATTTTTACTGTAAATGAAGTAAGAAATGTTCATAAAAACTATATAGGTAGTGATTTTGTTGAAATGGCAATTGGCGTAAGAGCTGTATGTGAGCCGTGTGTTGAATTAACTAATGCACACTTATTGACTAATAAAATAAAATGTGATGGCATGACATTGTGTTTAGGCAAAATTAAATCCAAAAGGCACAAAAGCATACTTTAGAAACATATATAGATATCATATTTATAGGTAAAATTAAAGCAATAAGGTGCAAAAGCACTTTTTAATACGTTAGAGTATTATGCTGGAGTGAACTCGTTTTGCTAAAGCAAAACAATTGGTACTTCAGGTGGAGATTCTATTTCACCTGAAGTAAAAAGCTTGAATCTCCCACTTATAGAAGAGGGAGTCTTATAGAATGGATAAATTTAATAAGAAAGGGGCAGTTAATTTGTCAAAGCTGTATGTAATAGGGTTAGGCCCAGGAGGAGTTGAGTATTTGACAATAAAGGCCAAAAAAGCAATCGAGGAAAGTGATATTATAGTTGGATATACGAAATATATACATATGGTCAGACCATTACTGGAGGGCAAAGAGATTTTTTCGACAGGTATGAGAGGGGAGAAAGATAGGTGCAGAAAGGCTATTGAACTTTCAAAAGATAAAATAGTTTCAGTAATAAGTACGGGAGATTCAGGAATATACGGTATGGCTGGATTAATCTTGCAATTTAAAAACGATAATGATGTGGAAATAATCCCTGGAGTGACAGCAGCTTCATCAGCAGCTTCAGTACTTGGTGCACCTTTAATGCATGATAATTGTAATATAAGCTTAAGTGATTTAATGACTCCATATAGACTTATAAAAAAGAGAGTAGAATTTGCAGCAAAAGGAGATTTTGTTATATCACTATATAATCCTAAAAGCAAGGGAAGACCACATTATTTAAGAGAATGTATAGATATTATTAGAAAGTACAGAACAAGCAGTACACCTGTTGGTGTTGTTAAAAATGCTTTAAGAGATGGACAGAAGGTAAATATTTTTACTATCGAAAATTTTGATGATAGTATTGTAGATATGCTTTCTATTGTAATAGTTGGTAATAGCCAAAGCTATATTAAAAACGGAAGAATCATTACTCCAAGAGGGTACAAAATCGAAAACATGGGGACGGTTAATTAGTTATAGATGTTAGTTAAAAAATTTTTACATTTATTTAATGTGTATAAAGAAAAGAAATATTCAAAAAAATTAGGGACGAAAAAATTAGGGACGGTTAATTAGTTAAGCGTGCTAAACCTATTTTTGCAGAGTTTTTATTTATAGGAGAGTATATAAAAATATATATAAATTTGAGAATAATTATTACAGTAACTTACAAATAAATTGACAACTAAATTTGTAATACTGAATTTAATGTTTTCACGTGCTTTTATGTATTATATGATGCTTAAGAATTGTACTAAAATGCTATTTTATATTTAATGATTCTATTATTTATAGATATTAAGGGAAAGTTTTATATATAATTTTCTATATATAATGAATTAAAATAAAAAATGGTTAATAAAGTTAAATGATTTATTAGAAGAAAAAAGTTTTATGAAATTGATAAATAAGTCTATAGCAGTTATCTAACTGAATATAAACTTATTATATAAGGGGAAAATATTATGATTGGACTTATTTTGGGTACTTCAGAAGGTAAGAAAATTGTATCTTTATTAAATGAATTTACCGATGATTTATTTATTTCTACTGCAACTGCTTACGGTGGACATCTTCTTGAAAAATACAAATATAAGATTTTAAATATAGATCCCTTGGATGCAAAGGGTATGATACATGCAATAAACACCAATAATATACATATTTTAATTGATGCATCTCATCCTTATGCGGTAGAGGTAACAAAAAATGCTATCGATGCTAGTAGGGTCTGTCGTATACAGTATATAAGATATGAAAGACCTTCTATTATTAATAAGTATATTAATAGGAAAAATATAATAATTGTAAACAGTTATGAGGAGTTGTACAAGTATCTAATAAATATTAGAGGTAATATATTAAATACTACTGGTAGCAGGAATATAGAAAAAATATTAGATATGAATTTGTCTAATAGAATAATACATAGAGTTTTGCCATCATCTAATGTTATAGAAAAATTATATAAACTTGGAATTAGAACAGAAAACATAATTGCAATCAAAGGGCCTGTGAGTTATGATTTGAATTATTCTTTTATTAAAGAATACAAAGTTGTAGCTGTGCTTATGAAAGATAGTGGTATACAAGGAGGAACAGAAGAAAAGATAAATGCAACACTTGATTGTGGAGCATATGCCTTTGTTATAGCAAGAAAAAATATCCAGTATGATACTCAACATGATAAAGTCTTTAGTTGTGAGAGAACACTAGTTGAGTATATAAAAAAAATATTATAATTTAGGGACGGTTAACAAGAAATATAAAGGGATTAGGAATTAGAGACGGTTAACAAAAAATATACAACAAGAACAAAATATAATAATTTAGCATAAAATACCTATATTTCGACAATTAATATTTTACTAACAATACAATCAATTTCTTGAATAGAAAATTATTTTGTTTTAGTTGGTATTTTGAAATCGAAAATAAGAGATTAACTGTTTATATGATTTTAATCAACTTATATGTATTAAATTTACACTAATAAAAAAATATATAAAATAAATGAACCGTCCCCTGTATTTAACTTCAATTTTTATTATTTACAATATTGACAATATGTAAAAAATTTTGTACAATATGCAGTGTAAAACTTAACGGTACTTTTTAGGTGCCTAATGTAAATTATGTTAATTTATATTAGGGTAAAAGGGAAAGTGGTAAAATCCACTGCAGCCCCCGCTACTGTGAGGGTGGACGAATCTTGTTAACCACTGACTATGATTATGCGACTACAAAGTTGTGACTATAAAGTTGGGAAGGTGAGAGGAGAATGAAACCTGAGCCAGGAAACCTGCCTAAAAGGATTGTTTTGTTATCTTTCGGTGGGAGAGATATGCAAAAGTTGAGAGTTTAATATAAAGAATTTCGCATTGATTGTATTATGGTTAGTGAATGTTATTGATATGTTTTCAACAAAATTTTTTATCAACTGTGAAAAGCCATGTGAAATTGCGAAGTTTGCATATGCACATATTTATGAAGTTTTTAGAATAGAGTAATTGCCTAAACAAAAATATGAATTTTATAAATTGATAAGCATATGTGATTCAATAATGTGTAGTTGTACTTGTTAAAAAGAACTAAATGATTTACAGCTATGTGTTTAATATTAAAAACTCTGACAAATAAATATGCATATACTCCTACGGTTTCGAAAGAAACCGTTTTATTATTGTGTAAAAAATGTTGTTAAATGGTTTTTAAAAAAAGGAGGAGCAAGAATGAAAAAGTTAATTACATGTATTGCGATTTTATCTATTATTTGTGGAGTTTTTACAGGATGTACTAATAATAAGTCAAATAATTCTAATGTGAGTGGTGAAAAAGAAAAGACGAATGTTCAAGTTTCATCAAATAAAAAAGGTAATAAAAAGGGTATTCTTGTAGTAAGTTTTGGTACAAGCTATGGTGATACAAGAAAGGTAACATTAGATGCTATACAAGAAAAAATAGCAAATAATTTTAAAGAGTATATTGTAAAAAGAGCTTATACTTCAAGTATCATTATAAAGAAATTGAAGAATAGAGATAATATTATAGTTGATAGTCCAGAAGAAGAATTAAATAAGATGAAAGAGGAGGGATTCAATGAAGTAATAGTTCAACCACTCCATATAATACCAGGTGAAGAATATAATGAGCTTAAGGAATCAGTTAAAAAGTTTCAGAAAAACAATTCATTTGGTAAATTAGTACTTGGGAGACCACTATTATATAGAAGTGAAGATTATAGAAAGGCTATAGAAGCTTTAAAATATCAACTTCCTAAATTGGACAAAGGACAAGCTGTCGTATTAATGGGACATGGCACAGCTCATCCAGCAAATTCTTCCTATGCACTTCTTCAATATACATTAGAAGAAGAAGGAATGAATAATGTATATGTTGGAACTGTTGAAGGATATCCTACTATAAATAATGTTATAAGAAGGCTAAAGAAAGATAATATAAAGGAAGTAACATTGATGCCTTTCATGGTTGTAGCTGGAGACCATGCTAATAATGATATGGCTGGCGATGAAAATGATTCATGGAAAATGGTGCTAAAAAGTGAAGGATTTAAAGTAAACACTTATATTCACGGTCTTGGTGAAAATGAAGGTATTAGAAAAATTTATATTGAACATGTAAAAGATTGTATAAATGGTAACCCCTTTATGAAAGAGAAATAATATATTTTATGTATTAAAGTTCCTTCATTTTATAAGGAACTTTAATTCTAATTAAGAATATATTTCAAGGAGAAATTAAAAATAATTTATTTAAATATAGTATAAAGGAGATATAATAATTTATGAAGAAAAAAATAATTATAGTTTTAATGTTTATTATGTTTATAGTGTCAGCATGCTCGAATATCCAAAGTAAAGTAAACTATAATAAAAGCTATAAAAGCTCAAATTCAAACAAAAAGTGTACAATTAAGATTGTTGATGACAGCGGAAGAACCATTAAATTAGATAAACCAGCAGAACGAATTATTAGTTTATATTCAGCACATACTGAAAATTTATTTGCATTGGGATTAGCTGATAAAATAATAGGAAGATATAAGAGTGACGCATATCCACCGCAAGCTATAAAAAAACCAGCATTTACCTATAGGGATGACCCAGAGAGAATAATTGCTGCAAAACCCGATTTAGTTCTTATAAGACCTTTTATTGAAAAACATAGTCCTGAATTTGTTAAAACTTTAGAGAAAGCAGGAATTAACGTAGTTTCTTTATATCCTAAAAAATTTAATCAGTTTGACGATTATATTAATAAAATTGCAGTTTTAACTGGTACTGAAGAAAAGGCTAATGAATTATTGAAAAAGTTCCACAAACAACTTAATGAAGCTGCAAAATTTTCAAATAAAGTAGATAATAAAGTGAAAGTATTTTTTGAGGCTACAGATGTAAATTTAAGAACAGTTACACCGGATTCAATGGCAGCAAAAACGATTGAAATGGCAGGGGGTATTAACATTGCTTCAGATGTAAAAGTTGATCCAAATGGGAAAACAAGTATAGCTGAGTATGGAGCAGAAAGAATATTGAGCAAAGCAAATGAAATTGATGTATATGTATCTCAAAGAGGAGCTATGAATTGCGGAGGTAATTTGCATACAATTAGTATAAGACCTGGATTTGATAAAATTAAAGCAATAAAAAATGGAAGAGTTTATATAATTAATGAAAAATTAATTTCAAGTCCTGTATTTAGACATATAAAAGGAGTACATGAACTTCAGCGAATGTTCTATCCTGAAATATTTGATGATATTTCAATGTTTAATAGTGATAAAGTATTAACAAGAGAGAAACTCGCAAAAATTGTTGTAATGGCTAAGCATAAACCAATATTTGCACCTACTTCACGAACATATAAGGAAAAGGATTTACATGTATATGGTGATTTTGATGATGTGGACATAAATGATGAGTATTTCGATTATATTGAAACAGCGGTACTTTCTGGATATGTTGAATCTGAAAAATATAAATTTCATCCTAAGGATAAGGTTACACGTGATGAGTTTGCTAAAGTGATTTATATGATTGAAGATATTCCTATGAAGAACATAAAAAACATAGAAGTTAAGGATATTGATGATTGCAAAAATAAAGAAATTGTTCAATATGTGGTTTCTGCTGGAATAATGAAGCTTAAGAACAAAATGTTTAATCCACAAAAATATATCACGGAAAAAGAAGCTGTTGAAATAATTAAAGGGATTAAAGGGACGGTTAACAAGAAATAGTTTAGAAAACAAAAATATAAGGAAGCAATAAGATAAGTTATGTACTAAATTTTATTTCTAAATTTTGTTTTAACTTCAATTCGTAATTTAGATTTTTATCATATATATTATAAAGAAAAAATGCAGCATGTAGACATTTTTATAGTTAATATTAATACAAAATATATGTATATGATTAAACCACAATAAGCTAAGTATAAATTTCAAATATATAATATATAGTATTTATAAAATTGATTCTTATGCATATATAGTGATGAGTTTCTATTAAAAATACTTTTGCGGGATAATCATATATATTAAATATAAATATTGCATATTACGAATTGAAGTTGTTTTAATTTAAATATTGTTTTATTTTTCACACTATACTATAATTTATATGTTACAAGTTTTTTTAGAATGTATAATTTTCTAAATAAAAATATGAATTTTATAATTTAGAAATATTATTGGTAAAATAAAATGTAATTTTGATAAGAATTTATGATAAAATTTTGTTTTAAGGAGTATTATATGTATACTAGATGGTTAAATGCATTAAAAAAAACTAATTTATTTGAAAATATAGATGATGATGAATTAAAAAGAATGCTATTTTGTTTAAAACCTAAAATTATGGTGTATAAAAAGAAGAAAGTTATAACTATTGCAGGAGATAATTTTACAGGTATAGGAATTGTACTTCAAGGTGAAGTTATAATATCAAAAGAAAATGAACTAGGTGATAAAGCAATTATGGCAAAATTAGAAGAAGGTAATATATTCGGAGAAATGATTGCTTTTTCGGATAGGTCAAGATGGCATGTTACAATAGTTGCTTCTAAAGAATGTACTGTGTTATTCTTACCAGCTGAAAAGATTATAGGTAATTGTCCTAGAATGTGCATAGGACATAAAGTATTGATACAGAATATGCTCAAAATAGTATCACATAAAGCACTTGGACTTGATAGAAGGATTGAGTATTTAACCATGAAAAATATAAGAAATAAAATAAGCAGTTATTTATTAGAACAGTATAATATTAGAGGAAAAAGTAAGTTTAGTATACATTTAAATAGAAATGAGTTAGCCGAATTTTTAAACGTTTCTAGGCCGTCGTTGTCTAGAGAACTCATAAAAATGCAAAAAGAAGGTATTATTGAATTTTATAAGTCTTCGTTTAAAATTATTGATTTGGAAAAGTTAAAATTAGGGACGGTTAACTAGAAAGTCAAGAAAGAAAAACTAGAAAACTAGGGATGGTTAATTAAAAAATAGTATAAGTACATTTGTAACCAATAAATGATAAATAACGTCAAAACTTTTATAATTAGATAATAAGTTGAGTAAAGGCTAAGTTTTTCTGAATATTAGAACTAAAAATAATAGATAATAACTTAATTTTAGATAATAATTTAATTTTAATAATGGTATATATGATAACATATATATGGGTATCCAATTGCAATATTTTGGGCAGGATGTATTTATCGATTTTATAATACTCCCTCTTCTATAAGTGGGAGATTGAAGCTTTTTACTTCAAGTGAAGTAGAATATCCACTTGAACTTGAAGTTTCTATGTTTTGCTTTAGCAAAAGGAGTCCACTAATATTAGCTTTGGTAAGAATCTTGTATTATGCCTTGTCCTTTTGCAAGTACAAACAAGAGCATGTACTATTAATATAAAAAATTTAAAAATTTTAAAAGGTGTACACGTATATGTTTTATATGTATATGTTTATTGATTATAGTTTAAGAAATATTGATAATATTGTTTAAAAATAGAAGATAATAAGATGTTATGGTTTTATATAATTGGGTTTAGAAAAACTCAGTTACTTGTCTCGGAGAATGAATTGATTTATTATTTATTTTCATGCTCCTGGTATAAATATTAAAATACGGTATATATGAAATTGTTTTGAAAGTTTCTAATTAGCTGATTTAAGTGCAATAAAATCATCAATAATATTTTTATATTTATCATCAGTAAGTACGAGTTCAATCCCGATTGCACAAAGAGCTGATACTCGTGATTGAGTTATATTGCCAATAATTTTACATATATCTTTATCTTTTAAATTACACAAACATTTTAACATAAGTATATATAGAGCTTTTAGGTGTGTGATATTTCTCTTGCCTTTTAAGAAAATTTGCCATTTGGGAATATTTGTATATTTTGAAACAAAATCTAATATTTCTTCATGGCCAAAATTTCTTTTTACAGTTTGTCTTTCACTTCTGTATTCTGTTCTTTCATCTTTAAATTCAGTATTTTCTTTTAAAATTTTATCATCGCAGTTATATACAAGAATTAGATAAGCTTTTCGAGCTTTTTTTACATCTTTATCAAACATTTGCATAACATAATTCTCATCTAGTATACCAAAAGAATCTTTCATTAAGCCAAGGTATATACCTAGACTTGAATATTTATAATCTTCAAGATGACCTTTATATCCTTTCATATCTTTAGGATTCCTATGAATATATGCAGAAACTCTTAGCAAATAAGAATAAGTATCTACTAGTTTGCTTTTAAATCTATCTTGGAATACATGACCTCTTCTATTATGTTTTTTGTTGTAATATTGAGCATATGATTGATTTATACTGTGCATGAATTGGCTTATATCTGCTCCATTAGAATCAATTAATAAATGGACATGGGTTGTCATTATACAATAACCATAAATCTTAAAACGATATTTAATTTGGCATTTTTTCACAATATTTAGGAAAACATTTTTATCTTCATTTTTCTTAAATAGGGGAAAATCGCTAATGCTTCTGAGCATAACATGATAAATTCCATTTTCTATTTTAAATCTAGCTTTTCTAGGCATAATAACAACTCCTTCGATAGTAATTTATTAATTTCGATATAAACAAGCAGATTTTAATCATTCATTATTATTATTAATCTTAAATTATTGACAAGAGTGGTAAAATTTAATCAATTTTAATTTAAAATATATAATTATTGAATTATTTAAATTCCTTTTTATGACAAGATATAATATAAAAATGAACCGTCCCTAAAAAGTTTAAAAATTTCATGTAACATAGGATACAGAAATATAGGTATGCAAATGATATAATTAAGCAAGATAATAAAAAGGTAAAAAAGATGAAGGAATACAGAGAAATATAAATAAGAACAGTAGTTAGTTAAAGAAAAAATAATAAATACTACCATAATTATTTTAAAAATTGGCTCATCTAAAATTTATAGAAATAATAAAAAGAAAGAAAAAATGAAACTCTATATAAAAAAGAAGAGGTGAAAGATATGTGTAATAAATATTTTAACATAAAAGATACATTATTTGATATTACGGAAAAGTATAAAGAAGCTATTGATTTATTAGTTTCAATAGGATTTGACAATATAAAAAATGAAATGCAAAGGAAAACAATAGGGAAATCGATAACATTAGAGAATGCTTTGAAAATGAAAGGAATAAATATAAATACATTTTCAAAACAATTAGAAAATATTATTGAAGAAAAAAGAAATAATAATGGGGGGATGCTAATAATAAATGAACCGTCCCACAAAACAAGAATTAGGATTGAAGGTGTGCTACCATGTCCTGTAAGAGTGCCATTAATGGAATCTTTTCAAGAATGGTTATATAAAAATAATGATAAACTAAATTTAAAAATAAATTATGATTTGAAATCGGCATCTGCTGGGGTAGATTGGTTGAAGACATCATTAGAGAATTCTGAATCAGCAGATGTACTTGCAGATATATTCATATCAGCTGGGTTTGATTTGTTTTTCGACAAAAATTTAATTGGTAAGTATAAAACTCAAAATATATTTGAGGATATTACAGAAATAGAGCATTATAATAAAGATTTTGAGAATGAGTATTTGAGTTTAAAGGATCCAGATAATCAATATTCAATGATAGGAGTTGTCCCAGCAGTGTTTTTAGTTAATACACAAGAACTAAAGGGAATGAAAATACCAACGAGTTGGGAAGATATTTTAGGTGAAGAATTTGAAAATAAGGTGAGTTTACCAATAGGAGATTTTGATTTGTTCAATGCTATATTATTAAATATATACAATAAATATGGTGAATATGGGATAAAAAGATTAGGTAAAAATTTATTAAAAAGTATGCATCCATCAGAAATGGTTAAATCTCATATTAAAAAGGCTGTAAAACCTGTTGTTACAATAATGCCTTACTTTTTCACTAAAATGACTAAGAAAGGTGGACCGATGAAAGCTGTATGGCCAAAGGATGGTGCAATAGTTAGTCCAATATTTATGTTAACCAAAAGAGATAAAAAAGATAAGTTAAAACCTATAGCTAAATTCTTTTCATCAAAGAAGGTTGGAGAAATATTATCACATAATGGTAGATTTCCAAGTGTTCACCCTGATGTAGATAATATGATTTCAAATGAACATACATATATGTGGTTAGGTTGGAATTACATTAAAAATAATGATATCGGTAGTCTAATAAATAAATGCGAGAGAATATTTAATGAAACAATTAAAAATAAAGAAGTAGAGAATAAAACTATAGAAAATGAAACTTTAGAAACTGCAAAGGGGGTATAATATGAACTTAATAACTATATCAGGACCACCTTCATCAGGTAAAACATCCGTAATATTAAAATCAATTAAGGCATTACATCAAAGAGGTTTTACTGTGGGTGTTGTTAAGTTTGACTGCTTATATACAGATGATGATATATTATATAAAAAAGCAGGTGTTCCGGTCAAAAAAGGATTGTCAGGTTCTTTATGTCCAGATCATTATTTCATAAGCAATATTGAAGAAGTTGTAGAGTGGGGAGTCAAGCAAAAATTAGATGTGTTGATTACAGAAAGCGCAGGACTATGTAATAGATGTTCTCCATATATCAAAGATATTAAAGCAATATGCGTTATAGATAATTTAAGTGGTATAAATACACCAAAAAAAATTGGACCAATGTTAAAATCAGCAGACATCGTTGTTATAACAAAAGGTGATATTGTATCACAAGCAGAGAGAGAAGTTTTTGCATCAAAGGTTCGATCAGTAAATCCAAAAGCGATAACAATGCACATCAATGGATTAACAGGACAGGGAGCATTTGAATTAAGTACATTGTTATATGATAAAAATGAAAATATAGAAACGGTTAAAGGTAAAGAATTAAGGTTTTCAATGCCTTCTGCTCTTTGTTCATACTGTTTAGGAGAAAGAAGAATTGGTGAAAAGTACCAGATGGGAAATGTTAGAAAAATAAAATTAGATGATCATGATGATTAAATTAATAGGTAATCATTATGATTAAATTGGGAGGTGATTATTATGATTAATTCAAATGACATAAAATTAATAAAAATAAAAGAATTGGAGCAAAAATATCCTTTTGTGGTTTCATTTTTTCAAAACAATAATTTAAATGTAGAAGGATATGAAGAAAGTACATTTATGCAGTATTTAGAACATTTTACTGAGGAAGAAATGGAAGAATGGGCAATTGATATTGAAAAGTTAGAAGAAGATATAGTTACCTATATCAATGAAATGTTACAATTTCTTGGTATAGAAGATGATGAAATAGAATCTATAACAATTGTAGCTGGTTATGATAAAAATGGTAGCAAAGAGAAAATTCAAACTATTACAATTAATAGAAGTGAAATTGTCTCAATAGTTGGCCCAACAGGTTCAGGTAAAAGCAGGTTGCTTGCAGATATTGAATGGACAGCTAATAAAGATACGCCCACAGGAAGAACTATATTGATTAATGGCAAAATACCTGATAAAAAATGGCGTTTTTCATCTTCTAATAAATTGGTCGCACAATTATCCCAAAACATGAATTTTGTTATGGATTTAACTGTAAGAGAATTCATAGAATTGCATGCCCAAAGTAGAATGGTTGAAAATGAACAAGAAATTATCAAAAGAATTATTGAAGCTGCTAATTATTTATCAGGCGAAAAATTTGATTTAGATACGCCTATTACTAGGCTTAGTGGGGGTCAGTCAAGAGCTTTAATGATTGCTGATACAGCTATATTAAGTACATCTCCAATTGTTTTGATAGATGAAATTGAAAATGCTGGTATAGATAGAAAAAGAGCTTTGAATCTTCTTGTCAATGAGGATAAAATAGTTTTAATGGCAACACATGATCCTAACTTGGCATTGATGGCAAATAAAAGAATTATAATTAAAAATGGTGGTATTCACAAAATTATTGAAACTGATAATGAAGAAAGAGAGATTTTAATCGAATTAGAGAAAATAGATTCAATTATAAGTAAATTAAGAACTGATTTAAGAAAAGGTAAAAAACTAAAAAAAAATACTATAGTATTGGGTTGAATTTAAACAACCCAATTGATATTTTAAAAAAGATATTAGTTTTAAAAGTAAATTAAAGTGTTCTTATAATGTCGTTAGCTTCTTTTTCAAGATTAGGATGGTACTTAATAAATTCTTGTAATTGACTCTTTCCAAAAGTAGACACATTAAGTTTAAATTTCTCGAGAAGGTCACTATCATTATGCGGATAACAACTGGGTCTCATAGGATATTCATAAATATCAAGTGAATTATTGTTTTTATATTCATATAATTTATCTAAAATATTTTCTATAATATCACATCGCAGAACCTTGACAGGGTGTGTTGATACAACTTCACCACCCCACATATTCTTTTCTTTAATGAAATTTTTCCCGCTTAACTCATAAATATATCCAAATTTATCTTTATAAATTTCCTTTAGTGCCTTTGGATAATTTTCAACAATGTGTAATCTACCATTGAAATGACCTAAACGAAAAATATAATCATTCCATCTTGCTAAGAATAACGTAGCAATTATTTTGTTTGTAGTAGCATATACATAACTTTTACCATGTGAACTTACTTTAGGTTCAATAATTTGAAGACCGTTTATATTACTCCCATGATATACTATTCCATTAATCATAAGTATCCCCCTTATCAATTAAACAAAAATAGCATATTGAATACACAGCTATTTTTTACAATTATCAAATTTTTATAAAGACACAATACAAAAATAATAAGTAATTAGTGCCACATCAATTATATCACATTTTTTTATATTTAATCAAAAATAAATAAATAACTGAAAATAACTAAATAACTGCATATAAAAAAAGTATTTTAATTTCATTTGGTATCATAGGATACTGAAATAATAGCATATATAGTATAAAATAAAATCATAGCATATAAAATTTATATTTTTGTTTACTGAATTATACGATTTTAATAACTTTTCAAAGACATCTAAAATTGATAAAAAATACTTAATTGCACACAATAATAAAAGAAATTAGTATAAAAATAAGAGTAGATTATTTTAGATTTAGACCAGCTAGTAATAGTCAATAGTTTTTTTAAAAAAATTATTTTTAAATTAGGGTATAGCAAAGCTAGCTATTGTAAAAATACGAACAATAACTCTCTAATTTATTATTTGGTTTTAAAGCCGATTAGGCTGCTGTTTTAGATTGATTTTGAAGATACATTTTCTCGTGTATCTTAGGATTCCTAATTTCGTAAGGTTTCTGGTTTTTAAGAACCGAGAATATGTACTTGATTAGTTTGTTCATCACAGCACCTAAAGCCACTTTTTTCTTTTTACCTTTAAGATTTTCTTTGTAGTAT